>ERZ1684502.214-NODE-214-length-11138-cov-37.681133_pt1 | contig 11138 bp, 8 predicted proteins | sample MGYA00580192_ERZ1684502 | MGnify/ENA primary metagenome ERZ1684502 (study PRJEB41476, sample SAMN13258264) | hydrothermal vent metagenome | biome: caldera [ENVO_00000096]; feature: acid hot spring [ENVO_00002120]; material: acidic water [ENVO_01000358] | place...
GAAACTTACGTCTCTGTCTAACCTGTTCCAGCTATCTGTAGTTAATATTTGAACAACTACTCTAACGTACTCTTTTGGAAGCTCAGATATTAACTCTCCTAATCTTTCCATGAATATTAATTATAACGTGTTAAGTTAAAAGCTTCATGAGTTTATTCGTTTAACTCACTAATTATTTAATTTTATTTCAAGCATGTAACTAATTAATTCACTTTTTTGTTAGAGCGAACACTATTCGTTATAAAGTTAACAAGGAATATATTTTTCAAACTGTTAGATTCGCTTTATGCCTTATTTCTCTGCTTTTAGTCTTTTTATGCATCAATTTTTGCATACTAAAGTAAATACTCTCGAAATCTAACTGTATTTTCTGGGTCATATGCAGGAATAATCACATCGCATTCCCTTCTCATGTAGCCATAAGCATCTAGACACTCGTAAATATCTTCTGCTATTCCTATAGGTATGTTCTTTTCATAATTGCCCATTAAGAAGGCAGAATCACTTATGCAGAACCTTTTATTCTGATACTGGAATTTGACTAACATAGAGCTCCTATGATGGCAACCAGTCCATTTCACTTCAACATCCTTGATAATTTCCTCATTTTCAACTAGTTTAATCCTATTCCAAGCTTCTTCAAATAGATATTGTCTAATGTTTTTAGGTAAGTACACATCTCTGTTTAAAAACGGAGAGGGAGAGGGATTTACAACATCATTATACCATCCTGTCCTAGAGAAATAGATCTTAGCTTTCTTAAATAAATGAAGTCTTCCAATAGTGTAATCTTGGACGGGAGTTATTATAACGTGAGAAATGTCATCTGGCGTTAGGTTAAGTTTAGAAAGTGCATTCTCTATTTTCTCTTCCTCCTTAAAGGAAAATTTACATCTATCACTCCCAGCCCATTCTTTGAGGAATGAATTCCTTAAACTTAAATCATCTGGCAAACCAGTGTTAACTAAAACATAACCATCTTCTGTTTTTAAGAGCGCTGAATAGAAAGATAGTCTATACCACTTATCAAAATCTCTCATCCAATAAACTTCTGCCCCAGGAACTTCGCCATGATCTCCTACTTTAATTAATTTAATTAAAGAAATCACAAGTTACTACCTTTTCTCATTCTTATAAACCAATTTACACACTAGTTTGGATAAATGATTATAAAGCGAGACAAGGAGTTATTCTATGAAAACCTAGAGGAAAGGCAAAAAAGCCTTAAAAACTTTAAGGGGGCCGTCAGTAAACGTTATGGAGGATTGTACTTAAAAGACATTACTTATTGTTGCTTACAACTAATTAATTCATCCAAAAATATGTTGGTTTACCTATTTATTTTCTATCCCAATAAGTAAGGATTTATATTTTTATAATTTATGCTCAAAGATTATTTTATGGATACTGATAGAGTGGTATTAGACGCAAGTTTAGATATATTGAAGGAGAAGACAATAGCAGTAATTGGTTATGGCAATCAAGGAAGAGTACAAGCTACAATAATGAGAGAAAGAGATCTTAACGTAATTGTAGGCAATGTTAAGGACAGATATTACGAGTTGGCAAAAAAGGAAGGCTTTGAGGTATATGAAATAGAGGAGGCAGTAACGCGTGCAGATGTTGCTTTACTACTAATCCCAGATGAGGTTATGAAAGAAGTTTATGAGAAGAAAATTCATCCTATATTAGAGAGGAAGAAAGAGTTTGTATTAGATTTTGCAAGTGGATACAACGTAGCTTTTGGTTTTATAAGACCTCCTAAGAATGTTGATACTATAATGGTAGCCCCTAGAATGGTAGGAGAAGGTATTATGGATTTACATAAGCAAGGAAAAGGTTACCCCGTGTTACTAGGAGTTAAACAAGACGCTTCTGGAAAAGCCTGGGATTACGCAAAAGCAATAGCTAAAGGTATAGGAGCTATTCCCGGTAAAGGAGGGATCGCATTAAAATCTTCATTCGAGGAGGAAGCTTTGTTAGATCTAATGAGCGAACACACATGGGTACCAATACTATTTGCCACAATAAAAGCTTGTTTTGATATTGCAGTAAAAGAATACGGTGTGTCACCAGAAGCTGCACTTCTGGAGTTTTACGCTTCTGGGGAATTAGCAGAAATAGCTAAGCTAATAGCAGAAGAAGGGATATTTGATCAAATGGTTCATCACAGTACAACAAGCCAGTACGGCACACTAACTAGGATGTTTAAGTACTATGATGAAATGAGGAGAATAGTTGAAGGGGAGGCAAAAGAAATTTGGCAAGGTAATTTTGCCAAGGAATGGACATTAGAGCAAAAAGCAGGTTATCCAGTATTTTACAGATTGTGGGAATTGGCTAAGGAAAGTGAAATGGCAAAGGCTGAAAAAGAGTTATACAAAATTCTTGGAAGAATAAAATAATCCATTATGTTTTAAATTTAAGCTATATATTTTTAGAAGTGGGATAATAGAAATTAAAATGGTTCTGAACCTAATAAGATCATTTGAAATCCAATATTCGTCATCTATGCTCAATACCTTTTTATGCTTTTAGGTCTCTATAGGGGACTCTCTCATCTACTAAAATGCGAGTCACATTAATGCCTAGGCCAATAAAAGGAAAATGATATTCGTTACTTCTTTGAGTTTTCGATTCGTTTTATAAACATCATCATGTATTTCTGAAAGAGATAAAAGGTCAATAAAGGTTTAACTTGATGGTACTATTTCAACAATATCACGTTAACTTTTGCGTATCTAAGATTTGTTCAACAAAAATATAAATAAAAAAGAATGTTAACTTTGAAGTTCAGTCTTTTTCAAATAGTAGTTTTTTAGAAAAACCTTGATCTTTTCTTTCCTATAAAATAGGTTAACAACTTCTCCTTCTTTCATAGGCATGTCACTTAAAGCGTAAAGTTCAATTTCTTCATTTTCCAGTGGTGACACCACAATCTTGAAAACTCCTCCAGAGTAACTTGAAACCTTCACAACAACCTTACCAGCAAGCTCAAAACCTTCTAATTTACTATCTTTTGCTATTTTCACATCTTCTGGCCTAAGTCCAAATTCAACTTCTTCTGACTCATTAATCGAATTTTCCAACACTGGTTGGAAAATTAGGTTACCACATTTTATTACTTTTTTACCGTCAACACTAGTTACAACTCCCTTTCCTGTTACAATTTCTCCTACAAGTTTAGCTACTTGTAAAGATACAGGATTATTATATATCTCAATAGGAGAACCTAACTGTTCTATTTTACCATTCACTAAGACTGCTGCTCTTGATGCAATAGAGAAAATATCAGCTGGATCATGAGAAACAATAAGCGTTGTAACTTTAAACTTCTCTTGTAACTTTTTAACTAATGCTCTTGCGCTATCTCTTAAGGCTGTATCTAGGTTACTGAACGGTTCGTCAAGTACTAGAATGCTTGGGGACTTTACAAGAGCTCTTGCTATAGCAACACGTTGTTGTTGTCCTCCAGAAAGTTCTCTAGGATAATGAGATAAGACGTGGCTTATGCCAAGGATTTCAGCAATTTCTTGAACCTTACGTCTTATTTCATCTTCAGGCAATTTCTGGTTTCGTAAAGGAAAGGCAATATTTTCGAATGCTGTTAAGTTAGGATAAAGAGCCCAGTTCTGAAAAACCATTCCTATGTTTCTTTTTTCTGGAGGAACTAATATTTTTCCGTCTTTTGAAACAACTTTTTCATCAAACAATACTTCACCTGATGTAGGGACATCTAATCCTGCTATAATCCTCATTAGTGTAGTTTTTCCAGCACCGCTGGGGCCAACAATGCCAAAAGCTTCTCCACTTTCTATTTTTAAGTTTATATTGTCAAGTGCAATTACATTATTATTTTTTGATTTGAATATTTTGGTTACATTCTTCACAGATATATTAACCATGTTTCACGCCTTCCCTCCAGATCCTAAAGCTAATATCCCTCTTATAAAGTATCTTCCTAGGAATATAAAAATGATAAGTGGTATAAAGGACGCTATTACTGCTGCAGCAAAAGATGCGTTATATAGTGTACCAAATCCTCCGGTGAAATATCTTACACCGACTGAAACAAGCTCTGAGGAAGGATTTGTAACCAACACTAAGGGTAAGAAGAAGTTATTCCATGATTCTATGAAAATGAATATTAAGGTAGAAATAAAACCTGGTAAACTCACCGGTAGTACCACCTTAAAGAAGATACTGAAGTCGCTAGCACCATCTAACTTAGCTGCTTCTATCAAATATGAAGGCACCACTGCAATAAAAACTGACATCAATAATGCACCAGTTGGTAAATAAAAGGTTAAATATGAAAGTAGTAACCCTCCATATGACCCAAGCAGATTTAATGATGCCATCAAGATAGCTAATGGCATTAGAGTAGCTTGATAAGGTATGAATGTTCCAAGAGCTACAAGTACGAATATTATATTTCCCAAAACTCTATATCTTGAATTGAAACTCCTTGTTAAACCATTTAGGTAATAGGCACCCAATGCACCGAGGAATGTACTTAATATGCTAACTGGGACTATTAACGAGAGACTGTTTAATAAAGGACCATTGAGTACAGTCCACGCTTCTTGATAAGCTGAAAATGTTAAAGGTAATGTAGGTATTAACGCCTTTGATGTCACAACAGCAGTGTTGGATTTGAAACCGTTTATTATCATTGCATAAATAGGGACTAGCCATATAATAATTAAAATTATTATAACAATCTCTTTCAATACAGCTTTTGCGATTGGTCCAAGTCTGATATATTTATTACTCTCCATAAACCCACCTCTTCATTCCAAGTAATGCATATGGCACAACAACAGCAAGAGCAATTGCTACAACAATGGTATCAACAACAGATGATTGCGCGAAATAGGAGGAGTCAAAGAGGTAATACTGATAAGTCAACAATGTCTCAGCATAATAATTGATGGGTCCACCAGTTATTATATATGGAAGTGTAAATACTCTGAATGAAAATAAGAACAGCAGTGCAGTAGAAATGATAAAGCCGTTCATAGAGTTGGGAATAAGAATTTTCCTAAAAATTCTGAAGTAATTTGCACCATCTATGTATGCTGCTTCAATTATTGATTTATCTATGTTCATAAAGGAGGCTAAATAGAATAGCATTGATAACCCTGAATATGCCCATAGCATAATTAGTATTATACTATAAATTGTATCTTGAGCAAGCCAGGCGGGTTGTGGGAGATGTAAGAGACCCAATATCCAGTTTATGCCTATAATTGGATTAAATAGCCAGAGAAATATCAAACCGTTTGCCGCCATTGAAATTGTAAGGGGGTAGACGAATATAGACATAATAGCAATTCTATAACTATTACTTTTGATTGAAAATAATAAACCGGCTAATAAAAGGCCTATAATATTTCCTGCAATTACCATAATAACAGAAATCTCCAAGGAATGCAATAAGGAATCTATAAAAGTGGACGATGTTATCGTAGTCAGATATGTTTCAAAACCTACAAATTTTGGAACTGGATTTATAACTGACCAGTCCGTAAAAGAGTAATATAAGTTCCACAATATTAGATATATTAATAAACCAGAAAAGAATAAAACTGGTATAACAAACAAAACAGATTTATTTGCCATATCCTCACACTCCAAGAAAAAATTAAAGATTAAAAATTTTTCGAATTACATCTTGAATGTTGCGGAATAGCTTCTTCCCACTCTTACCGTTTATTACAAATCCTTCTTTGGAATTCATTTCAGTTATAGCTGTAGTAGTAGTTGCTGTTGTAACAAGTAAAACTTGGCTTATTTGAACATTGTTAGTATTAATTATTAACTCTGAGTTGGCCGTCATATTGCTATCGCTTGTCCCATTTGTTGAATTTGCCCATGGCGGTAAGTAATTACCAAATGGATGTCCTGGAAAACCTAGATATCCTAGGCCGTAAGAAGCTGCTGAGAGCCAGCTTTGCTTTTCAGTATTAAGAGTTTGATTAATAGCTTGTATTAACTGAGCATAATTATACACTCCTTCTTGGAAGTTCAATATAGCACTTGTCATGCTATCTAGAGGACCATTGAAAAGACCTCCATCTGACCAAGCATAAACCCAGTTTGACGGATTACCTGATGCATTAACTAACCTTTCATATGCCCAAGCTTGTTCTGGTGTGTTATAATAGTTGGTAGGCATATTTAGATAATAACTCTCACCCTTCCACTTTGACCAGACTTGTTCTCCTGTTGGAGATGTCCAGTATTCTACGAATGTGATTGCTGCTTTTTCAAGGGATGGCGGTAAATCGGTAGGTACACCAATTGAATCAACAACAATAGCAACGTAATTTTGTGTCTCAGGGAACGGCTCAACAACAACTGTAACATTTGGATTGTTTAGATATTGTGGTAGTGCCGGATAGGTTGTTGTATTGTAGTAATCATACATGTAATTAGTAGCCCAGTCTCCCATTGTGAAAAAAGCTATATGACCAGAAACTAGTTCTTCTGCCATTTGCGTCCATGACATTGTTTGCCAACCAGGTAAATTATATTCATTAAACAATGCAAATATTGTATTTGTCTCGTTAATTATATGCATAACATTAGGGTCTGAAACATTTAAGGTACCGTAGATAAATTCATTATACAGCTTGGGACCACCTAAAGCCAAGAAAATGCTTTCCCAAACTTGTAATCCTCCCCAACCATCCTCAGCCCCAGACATACCCCAGGGTGCGTTGGTAGAATTGTAAAAGCCATCCTTCACCAACTGTAATGTATCATTAATAAGTTGAGATATATTTGTTGGAATTGGAAGTCCGTAGTGTTTCAAAACTTTAATATTTATATACAAAAGGCTAGAAGTATGAACTTGAGTAGGCATAGATAAAAGATTACCATTTAAAGCTCCAGCTTCTAAAACTTCTGGAATAACTTTGCCTGAAAGGTTTGAATAATAGTAAGACGTCCAATTTTCAAAAGCTTTCAATCCTGCTGATAACCCTCCTGGATATGCACTAATAAAATAGAACATCTCAGGTCCATAATGCGTCTGGAAAGCATCTGGTGGTTTCCCTGCTTTAATAAGGCTTAAAACAGCCGGAACAGCGTTTACTCCACCACCACCTGGAAGAACTTCAGTCGTTACAACATATTGAGGGTAAGCACTTTCAAAGGCTGGTATTTCATGATTTAATGCTATTTTCCCTTCTGTGGACCACCATGTGTATAACACTATTGTAGTCTTTGTTGGATGTGATAATGTTATACCATAATATATTCCAATTGCAGCTATTATAATTACTATAACAGCAATTATTGCGATTACTGTAGCTGACAAACCTTTAACTATTTTGCCCATGATTTTCACCCCACCCTTAATATAGTGGGATTTTTATTCCTTTATAAGTTTTTATGCATACCTATATGTATTTAAGTATTTATATTACAGTTTATTCATTATATACCACAATTTTTGTATGTAATAATGAGCATTGATGCTATTAGCAATTAGATTAGCCACGACTACCAAAGGGTTTATGTCAATTTTCATATGGATTTTCATGATCCTTAGATTGATATATACTTCTCGAAAATTGCTTTATTGCAAAATTAGTTTTCTATATTGCAACTACTCAGCCTTTAAGCTGTTCTCTACTCTATTGATATGTCAAACACAAGACCCTTATCTCCTGGCAATTTATATCGGATCTATGAGCTTATGTTTTCTCCTATATCATCTTTATTATCGACCTAATGCTTCTACTATTTACCTCAACTTATAGCTTACACAATCCTTATACTTTTTCACGGTTAAGCAGAAATTAATTAACTGCCTTTACCCTTAAGAAATAACTATTAGATTGTTTGGTAAGTTGTAGTGAGGCCTTCTCAAGGCCTTTATAGATTTCGAATTTTTTATGAACTACCCCTTATATTAACCATGTAAATATTTTATCAAGAATATAGCACTGTTACCTTTTAAATTATTAAATCTTTTCGTGTAATTTTAGCGCTTAATATTTATTAATTCTTCTGTAAGTCGTAATGATTTAAATAAATGTAGAACTTAGAGTTAATATTTAATTTTCAGTACCGTCTTCTCATCATTAATTTTTCGGTAATTTGTTAAGTAACATCAAAGCAAATAACATTAAGTTTATTTTATGAAAATCTAAGGAGTTTGAGGTAAATTTTAATCTGTTATAATGAACTAGGTATAGATCATATGAGAAGTCACGTTTACTGAAAATATGTAAGGTTAGTACCTTGGTTTAAATATTACTAAGCTAATTTAAGTTAACAACTATATCAACGAATGATTTTAATTTCCTACTTCTCGTTAATAAATAAAAGTTATTAAAATCCTGTGTTAGTTAAAAGGCTTTTAATATAACACATATATCATGATAAACAACATACATTTATTTAATTATCCATTATTATTTGTCAAAAATTACATTATTAATTAGCTTAATCATTTAGTAATAAGAAATATATATTCTGGTATATTATCTTAACTTATGTCAGTATTTGATTTATCACTTGTGGCTTTTGAAATAGATCATGAGGGTTGTTGGAGCGAGATTACATCAGATTATCCTATAATGGTTAAAACGATATTTGCAAAATCAAGCAAAGGAAAATATATTTTAGGAATGGATGAAATAAAGGCTCGTGATTTGCGATCTTTTAAAGACTTTTTAAGGGCTTTTAAGAAAGAGAAAAGTGTTTATGAAGTTGTACAGTTTTGGGAATTAAATAAGAGAAAAGGAATTTATCGAATATTATTTAGAGAAAAATATGATAATATGATAATGGGCATAGTAGAGAAATATATGGTATTCTATTTAAAAGATTTAATAAAGGATGGACACGAGAGATTATTAATGGTAATGCCACCGGATGAGGTTAAATCTCTTAAAAGTGATCTAGAATCTTTAGGGAAGATTTATTATTTTAAAGTTAGAAATATAGATATAGATATTCTCATACCACCATTTTTTGATCTTTCTGAGCAAGAAAGGAATTCAATTATTGAAGCTGTAAAACTTGGGTATTATGAGTATCCTAGAAGGATAAACTTAGACGAACTAGCTAAAATTATGAAATTATCTAAGCCAACACTAGAGGAATATATAAGGAAGGCAGAGAAGAAAATTATGACAAGACTATTTAATGAATTGTATTACCAAGATCTGCTTTTAAATAATCAATAGTCATTAAGAACGGTATTAAATAATTTAATACTTCGGCTATTATAATATATATAAGGGTTTAACCTAAAAATTGTGTATTCGATAATAAAAATTAGCTAGTAAGCGTTAGAGCACTAGAAAGTGAATGCTTTTAGACATTTTATTCATTTACCCCATACTTGTATGGGGTCTTATTTAAAAAATACAAAAAATATAAATATTTTTGATGAGCGAACCATCTAATCCTATAAAAGCAATTGATGAGGCTAAATTAACCTCTAAACATTACAAATGGACTACGCTAGCAGCGCTGGCAGATTTCCTAGATGCAGGCTCGATAGTCGCTGGAGCAGCCTCAGTAGCAATATGGGTATCTTACTTTCATCTAAGCTCCTTATTGTTAGGTATTATAGCCTCTTTGAGCCCAAATGCATTCGCAGCCGGAATAGGTGCGCTAATAGCAGGACCTTTAGGTGATAAGTTTGGGAGGAAAGCAATATATACATATGATCTAATTTTTTATGCAATTGGGGCCTTAATTATTACGGCTGCTGTTAATTATATTATGTTAGTTATAGGATATGTAATAGTTGGGCTTACTGTAGGAGTGGACGTACCCACAAGCTGGTCTTTAATAGCTGAAATAGCTCCAAAGAGAAATCGTGGAAGACTTATGGCATTTACTAACTTATTTTGGTATATAGGTCCTATAATAATACTATTATTAGGTATCGGATCAGCATCTTTAGGGATCAATTCATTTAGAACGCTATTTGGATTATTATTGGTTGTAGCAATTATTACATGGATTTTGAGAAGAGGCATAGTGGAGTCTCCAAGATGGGGACTAGTTAAGGGAAAAGATGAAGTTGTTAATCAAGTGTTAAAAGAGCTAGGCCAAAAGCCAGAAGAGATTAGAAGTGAAGGTCAAACCATCAAAAAAGAAGCTAAGTGGACAGATATGTTTAAATACTGGAAAGGTTTGGCTTTTATGATTCCAATATATATTTTCTGGGGAGTTCCTGCTGGGACTTTTGGTTTCTTTTTACCTTTTCTAGTGTATGATTTAGGAGGTGCTAAAAATCCATTAATAGGGGATGCGGTTCAAATAGCATGGTTTATAACCGCAATAATAGGAGTAGTCGCAGTATATATGTCTCTTACAGATAAAATAAGCAGAAAAATGCTTTATATAATCAGTGCTCTAATATGTGCGATTGGATTTGCACTACCTATCGCTTTACCTTTTAAGATACTGTGGGTAGCATTATTTAACGTGTTTCTCTTTGGATTTGGTCATGGAATGGGTGTATGGCCTCTAAGTAGAGTTTGGTCTGTAGAGCTTTTCCCCACAGAAATAAGAAACACGGCTCAAGGCTTCGTATGGGCATGGATGAGAATTGCCCTAGGTATATGGAGTATTTTCGTTCCAGGGATAGTAGCCTCAATAGGCTATTCAGCTATTGCAGCAGTTGCAACTTCATTCTTTATAGCAAGCATGATTATTGTGGCAGTTTTAGCGCCCAATAGTCAAGGTAAGTCATTAGAAGAAATAATTAAAGAGTTCTATGGAGGGAAAGGGAAAGAGGCCGTCTCCACCCCTAAAGCCTAAAGAACAGATAAAACAATAAGGCTGAATTAAGGTAAGTTATATTTTGACCCGAATCCCTTTTCTTCAGATAATCTAAAGTATCCTTTTTCAGGCTTATATGGATTTAATACTCTATCCTCTAACCACTTATATCTAGTCAGATATTCAGCCATCGGTGTTATACTTTCTGGTTCAGAAATTATGAAATGTAAGTTATACACATTGGATGTATGGGGGATAATAATTGCACCATATGCCTCCGCTAAGCCTACCATTTTCTTCATTGGAGTTATACCACCAACCCATATGGCATCTGGCTGTAGTATTCTAACACCAGAATCTAAAAGCCTCTTAAAGTCATA
>ERZ1684502.215-NODE-215-length-11132-cov-456.925882_pt1 | contig 11132 bp, 8 predicted proteins | sample MGYA00580192_ERZ1684502 | MGnify/ENA primary metagenome ERZ1684502 (study PRJEB41476, sample SAMN13258264) | hydrothermal vent metagenome | biome: caldera [ENVO_00000096]; feature: acid hot spring [ENVO_00002120]; material: acidic water [ENVO_01000358] | place...
CAAATACTTTTCCCAATGTAGGAACTAAAGGTGCTAATATAAACCAGCTGAAACCTATAGTAAATAGAAGAAACCAGTAAGGTAGAAGTTGTGTGACCTTTCCCATACTATCACCGCATACATCTTAATTCATAGTTATTTAAACTTTTTTTCATAATTTTCCTTCTGCAGATTAAAACCACTTGAATAAAAACCCAAAATAAGAATTAATCTTACTATATCCACATAGGGAAAACTATACAAAAACAATAAAAATCTGGCATTAGGGGCTAAGTGCCCATGAGATAACTAAAAGAGAGATTATTAATAATAAGAAGTAAACACGCCTAATGTAGCCAAGAAAGCACCACGTTGTTTAAAAACCAGAAGTGTGTAAGATGAAAATAAATCACAGAACCTTCAACAGCACTTCACCAAGCTGTGTCAATTTGCACCTCTTAGGTCTCGTCTCACTGCAGCTCACATATCCTATTTCTTCTAGATCACTTATCTGCTTCGATACTGTAGATAGGGACTTCTTTAACTTCTCTGCTAACTCTCCAATCTCGATCTCACCTTTTTCCAACACCCTCATAATTTCGAGCTGGCTTTCAGAAACTTTTGCAGGGAAAGAAATTAAGACTTCGTACTTTCTGCTCATGTCCTCCGTGTAAGAAAAGACTCTGACTTTCTTCCCTAAGCTTTTGCAAACCAACGCATAGTAGTATAGCGCTAAGTTTACTATCCTCATCCCACCTATCAAGTAAAACTCCAGATTGTCAGTGGAAGTCAAGCTTGAGGCAATGTCTAACACTATACCACTGAACTCCTTGTTTACGTCAAGGTACTTCACAGTGTATTTCACTTTGAGAGTATCTAAGTACTTGGAAATGTCGTTAATCACTTCTTCAGCCTGCTTTCTTCTGTACTCGTCTGTGTTCCACACAGAAAAGAGGTAAACGGAAGAGACGTTCTGGAGCCCCTTTTCAGTTATAACCCTAATCACGTACTCAGAGGTGAAGCCGACACCAAAAATCAGGTTCATAAGATTTTGAACGATATAAGGAATTAAAAATTGAGCCTTATGCAAAATGAAGATCTGTATAAAAACTGGTGAGTTAGAGCTGTTTTAGTTTTCTGGGTCAGCTCTGTGGACTGGCTTGCGCTGTTGCTTCACCAATCATTATTTTGCTGATTTTCTTTAGCTCTATCACGTAATTTATCAACCTTCTATAGACTTTTGCTTCATTTTCTGATATATTACTAAGACAAACTGCAAGGCTCTGAGAATCTTTGCTAAAGTCTTCTACTTTACATTTTACTTCTGGTATTTCCAATTTTTCAAGAAGGTAAAAGAGGACTGAAGTATAAAGCAAATAACCTTGACTATTAACAAGGGCATTGCATACATCCGTGCTGGGTTTTTGATTTACATCATTAAATAACAAATCGTAAACGTTTTTAAGTACAGTTAGACTCTCAACCTTGTATAAGTAAAAAGTTAAAGCTTGAGGCAAACCTTGTGAAAGTAAAGTTGGGGCGTCCTCAGCTCTTCTCTCAAAATCTTCAAGTATATTTTTCATCATTTTCTCTTTGTCTATTAGATTTGCACACTCCTTTGCCTTTTCTCTTACTGTATCTATGACATCAAAGACCGTGTTAAAAATTTCGCTCATAAGAAGTAGTTAAAGTAATATATTATAAATCTTAATAGTAAGGAAAAGAGGGAATTTTTAGTGTTATTATACGTTAAGTCAAGAATCATAATCTTTATATCTTAGAATAGAGACAAATTTTTATGATTCTTGTTTATGCAATAACGCCCATTCACGTTGGTGCAGGGAGGTCAGTAGGGATAGTTGATTTACCAATTCAAAGAGATGCTATTGGTTATCCAGTAATTTTTTCATCTTCATTTAAAGGTGCTTTAAAGGCTTATTGTGGTAAGGATGCTATTAATAAAGATGGTAGAATTGACTGTCCCGATCTAGCAAAAGAGGAATCTCAAAGTGATAAAACGAAAGCAGAGATCAACCCTCCTAACCCGGAAAAACTAGGAGTTGCCCTATGTTGTTGTGCTTTTGGCAGCGAACCTTTAGGATCCTCGTCAGAAACTGGGATTCTTACGCTTACAGATTTAATACCTTTTGCAGTCCCAGTACCTGCAGAGAAAAACGTTTACCTTTACTTAACTTCACCTTATTTGTTGAGAAAAATTAGTGATGTTTTAGACGCAGAAGTCAAATCCTTAGATAAGTATACCAAAAAAGCAAACGGTTCTAGTAGCAGTGTTAAAGATGAAAGACTTGAATTTCTAAAAGGTTTTTCTGAGTTAGTTTCTTCTATTTTAAAGGCTTTACCACAGCAACATAATACAAACATTCAAGGTAATTTGGATACTATAGTAACCATAAGTGAAGAAAAGAAGGAGAGAATCTTTGTAGATAACGCATTTCATAGAATAAAAATAGATAGGCAGAAAATAGCGGAAATTGACAAGAAACTAAAAGAAGAAACACTTAATGAAAAATTAAGAGAAGAATTAGAAAACAAATTAAAAGTAGGTAAGGTGTTAGAAGCACTTAATAATCTTGGTGCTTTGACTTCAAACATTGAAGATAAATTGATAATCATACCTGATGATGATAGATATTTGTTTGATAAAGCAACATTGAAAGTTACAAGGAATAGGATATCGTTAAATACAAAGACTGTAGCAGAAGGGGCATTGTGGACTGAAGAGTACTTGCCGGAGGGGACTATATTTGTTGGTGGATATTTGATAAACGATAGGGTAAACAATTATTGTGAGTATTATAAGAAGCAAGCTAAATTAAACGACATATTTCAAGTTGTAGAGAGCCTTAAAGAAGAGCGCTTCTCTAACGGCGAATTCTACCTTAGCTTAGGCGGAAAAGAGACAATAGGCAAAGGTCTGGTAAAGGTTAGGTGGTGGTAAGAATAATGGATTCATTCTATGTCTTTGTGTATAAAGAAGCATTAGAAGTGCTTAAGAATTTTAGAGAGTGTGTGGAGCAAAACAAGAAAAAAGATCCTAAAAAAGATTACGATTTAAAAAATTTGCGGGAAGATTTACGAAAGGATATAATTAAAGAGATAATAAAAAATACTACTATCTCACCTACATGTGAAACCCATGAAAACAACAAGGAAGTGTATAACTTTGATTTCGAGAATAAAAGAAGAACAGCAAACGCAGTGCTTGGAGAAATAAGAGAGGGATATACTAAGCTAGGTTATAAAGTCATAGATTTAAAATTTAAGACTAAGAAGAACTTTATCGTTGGGACTAGGCAAGGCCCACTATATCTAGTGTTCGAAGTAGGGCTCTCATGGGATCCAATCCTAGATTTGCCCTTTATACCGGGCTCTTCTCTGAAAGGGGCAATAAGGAGTTACATGCTAGACTTGTGTAGGACAAAGGAGGAAAAAGACACAACTGTAGAAGAAAAGAAAGATGAAATAAAGAAGTGTGTAGAAAACGTGGTAAGCCTCTTTGGTGTACCAACTAGGGACGAAGAAATTGCTAGGCTTGCTGGGTACGAGTCAAGCATTGTGTCAGAAGAAGGTTCAGAGGGCCTTGCAATATTTTCAGACGCTTACCCCATAGACTTCAGTGACACTTACGGTCTTTTAACGCCAGATATAATAACTCCTCATTATTATAAAGGTGGTGAGGTCGTAGATAATGAATTTAATGCACAGCCAACACCAATAACTTTTCTTACAGTAGCCCCAGAGGTCACATTTAGGTCAATAATTGCTGTTAGCGGTGAGGGAGAGAAATACGTGAAAGAACTATCGGAAATGTTCTTCGGAAATAGTAACAGCTACAGTCTAGTCCCCTTCATTCTCTTTGCCTTTACTATGGGTATTGGGGCAAAGACAAGTAGAGGATATGGAGAGTTTGACTTAGCTGACTTTGAGATAAAAGGTGTGAGTGAAAATAAGGCCAGAAGGTCTGCGTTGGGGGTGAAAAAGCTTGAAGAATGAAAAAGAAATAGATGATTTAATTAAAAGAAAATTAGTTGCACTCTTTCTTAACCCACCGTGGAAGCCCTGGGTGATTACAGAGAAAATTCATGAAAAGAACTCTTTTAAGTGTGGAGATGGCAGGGAAATTCCAGTAATAAGCTCTGGTGATAACCCCTATGAAAGGCAAGGGCTTACAATAGCAAAGGAGATACTTGGTATTGATGAAGAAGAAATGAATATGTTGTTAAATTATGTTCGCACTAGTAATGAACTTTCAACAGCGCTTGATAGATACTTAATTGAAGATTATGGGAAACAATCTAAGGAGGGAGTTGTTGAGCATGACAAAAAGGCTAACGTTTTAGATCCTAGCTTAAAATATGATCTACACAGCGATCCACCTAAAGGTATTGATGAGTTTGTCTGTAAAGTCATTGAGGTCTCACGGAAAATTTTAAGCCAGAGTAATGACTTAACCCTTCTCTATAACTATCTCTACGGCAACATCGAATTAATTTGGTATAGCTATAATGAGGGATATTTACCTTTAGATGATCCAAGAGTAAAGACTTACAGCGTATTTGATCGTGTTTATTCTACTGTTTCATTACTAAATTGGTGTAAAGGAGATGTATTTGAAGGCTACCTAGTAAAGGTTGATATACCCGGTGTGCAGGACATCATTTCACGCTCTAGGAAAATCTATGACTTGTGGGGAGGGAGCTGGCTGGTATCAGCATTACTCTTCTTCACAATTCGTCCGTTTATAGAGAAATACGGGGCTGATGTAGTTCTTTCCCCATTTATGGGCTTAAACCCGTTCTTCCATGCATATCTTAGGTCAAGGCTGAAGAGCTTAGGGAAGGACAACGAAAATCTTGATTATATGAGCGAATTTGAAGCTGTTCAACCTGTAATGCCTGCAACTGCTTTTCTCGCTTTACCTAAAGATGGCTTTGAAAACAAGGAAAAAGTTGAGGAAGAGATAAAAGAGATGTATCTAGAGGCTTGGAAGACAATTGTTGAGGCTGTTATAAGGTCTGAGGATGTGAGCGAAGAGATAAAAGAGGAGCTGAAAGAAGTAGAGGAATATCCAATAGTACCTATAAGAGTAAGTATAAAAGACGATGTAAGAATAGTATTTAAAGAGAACAATAATTCAAGGGACAAGAAAGAACTAATCAAGGAGTTTGACAGACTGTTTAGGAGCGAGTTAAAAGACACGCCTGTTAAGTTCTCCTACGGAGTTTCAGCTTATCCGCTTGTGAAAAATGTTAGTGAAAAACTCTACAGCGGAAGGGGAAAAAAGCTAACTTATAAGCAGTGCACAAACTGCGGTCTTCTCCCGGCATTTGTATGGAGATCTGGTAATACTACCAGCATTTATAAACTTAGAGAGAACAAAGAAACCGATGCCAACGAAAAAGACCTAGAAGACGGAGAAGCATTATGCTATTACTGCTATTTGAGGAGAAAGTTGCACAGCGCTAACTTTGAATCGTCGGAAGTACCATTTGAGGTTAACTTAAAGGAGAAACTAGGACTCATTCCTTCTACGATCGATCTAGCAAACCTTGATAAATGGATAGAAATAATGGAGTGTGAGAGAAATAGCGGACCTAAATCCACAAGTCCCGAGGAAGAGCTGAACATCCGGTTGCCTAAACCATTAGAGAAGTATGAGGATTGTTCTGCCTGCAAAGACGCATGGTTTAAGTACGGCATTGGTATTTCAGAAAGGTTCTTCGTCAAGAAAGTTGAGAACAGAAATTATAGGATCAGCGAAGGAGACGAATGTTTTAACAAAATCAAAGATATCAATCTATATTATGCTATAGTTAAGGGCGATGGGGACTTTATCGGTAAAAGACTTTGGAAAGGAATAATAAAAATAAAGTTAGAATGCTACATCGAAAGGACAAGAGTTTTAGGTTATAATAGTGAGGAGAAACAGAAAGAATTCGAAGAAAAGCTAAATACTTTTGCAGAAGACTTCAAGAAGTATCTCCAAGCTTTGTATAATTGCTCTGGAAACTCGAACAGCGAAATATGTGGTGAGATCGAAAAAATAATTCCTATTACTCCAGATTACTTAATTGCTGTTTCAAGGTCTTTAATGCTTGTTGCACTTAAGGATTTGGAAACTGTGCAGAATTATGGAGTAGTTGTTTATGCTGGTGGAGACGATGTTGCGTTCCTTTCTCCTCTAGAAATACCCGTTGAAGATCCATACGAAAAAGGGAGGCAAATTATGAACACAGCGATAGGTTTAGTGAAACTAACTAGGAGGAATTATTGGGGGCTAATCTCTGGCGAAGAGCAAAAAACCTTAAATAACATAGAATTTCGTAGAGGCTTCATAAGTCTTGAATTTAAGAATAGGATGAATAATGAGATAAAAGAGATTAAGGTAGTATTCGATTCTCCAGCCTTATATGGCAGAAGCTATTCTATCTTTGTTACCCACTATAAAGACCCATTTTACACAATGTGGGGAACAGCGTCTGAGTTAGAGGAAATGAAAGATGAGGTTGAGGCTGATGACGGAAGACAAAAGGACTTAACATTTGTTTTAGGCGGGAGAGGAATGCTCAACCTTAAAGATGCTGCAATACTTGAAAATAGAAGAGAGACTTTTAATGCTCTTGAGGCATTATATGAAAATATAGGAAAAGGTCTAAGCAAGAGCTTTGTTAAGGACTATCTCTCTGCCTATGAAGAGGTAAAGGGCTTGAATGATAAGAATAAGATAGATAGATACTTGGATAAACTCCTTGATTATATTATAGAAAGAAATGAGAAAGGAAAAGACGGAGAAAATGCACGGGAGAAGTTAAAAGGGCTCAAACCAGAACGTAATATAAGAGAACGTAATATAAGTAAGGAGTGGAGAAAAGTTTATGACCCTAGGGTTGAGGTTGTAAAGGCTTACGACTATTTGGAGGAGTGAGAAAATGTATGCGTTCACTGGTAATCCAGTCTTGATAAGGCCAATAAACCCAGTAGTTTTTAGGTGGGGAGGGGAGTATTCTCCAATTTTGACGGGGCCTATGAATAAAGGTTCTTCTGAGCCGTTTCCTTTGCCATCAACAATTGCAGGCTTTCTGTATTGGATAAGTCAAGGTGCTAATGTGGAGACTAAAACTGGAGATGTAACGCAAAGTGAAGGCAATCCAGATATAAATGAAGACTACAAAACAATTTCAAAAGTTGAAATATTTGGCCCCTTCTTTTACGCAAAAGGCACGGATGAAAAGGGGAATGACAAGATCTGCCTAGTGATTCACCAATATCCTAAAAAACTAACAATAATAAATGAGGAGTGTAAAACTAAAGAGAAGACATTTGACCCGGTTTATGTAAACAAAATTGGTATTGGGCATGAAATAGCAAAGAAGCAGGCCCACACAGATAAGGGATTGATTTATACTGTGGAATACGTTGACTATTATGCAACAGCAGTAGAAAAGCTTGGCTTAAAGGAGGTTAAAGAGTATGGGATCTTAGTTTATACCAACGCTAAAGTTGAACAAGGATTTTACCCCTTTGGCAGTGAGGGGAGAGTAGTTGAAGTAAAAGAGGGTGAAGATGTGATTAAAGAAGTTAAGATCTTTGACTCCAACGTGTATATTTTGTCACCAATAATATTAAAGGCAAATGAATCGCCTTCTCCCCTTATAATTTCATCTGACGCTAATAACCTTGTCGTTGATGAAAATAATGGTAAAAAGATAACGGTAAGTGACTTTGCTCTTAGCACTATAAGGCTTTCGCTTATAGGCTTAGGGTTTAACGTCAAGTACAACATAAAAAGGCCAATCTATTTAGCTATAATGCCAGGGGAGATTGAGGCTAAAGACGAAAAGGAGGAATTTAATGCTCTTTTAAACAAGTTAGATCAAAAACCCTCAAAGTTCTTAAAGTTAGGCCTTTTTGATAAGATTTGGGGCTCTATGCTTATAGGAGGTGGTTACAATGGGTAATGAAGAAGTAAAAAAGTTGATTAATGGGCTCGTCGATAAATATAAGATATTTGAAGGTGAGTTTAAGAGCGTAACATACTACTGGGGAGGAGATTACGAAGAAAAAACGTATAGATCTGTTAAAGGCGATAACATTATATGCCGTGTTAGTGAAAATGAAATCATAGGCAGACTAAGGTGGTTCTTAAGAACAGTTTATGCTAGGTTCAGCGTCAATGAAGAACATTTAAAGGATTATGGAAAAGCTGACAGTTTATTGAAGTTCCTTGGTGTATCTAACCCGAAGGAGAGTATAAAATCCCCATATCTCTTTAGAGTAGAAGATGTAAAATGTGAGAAAATAGGGGAGGAAGACAAGAAAAAATTTAATGCAAACATGCCATCAAGAGTAAAGCTTGTATTATTAAAATATAAGGATAAGTCTGAGGCAGAATACCATTATCCCTTAGCGAGGGTTACATTTTCTCTAAAAATTTTCAATACTGCAAATGAAAATAAGGATTTTCTAGTTGTTGGTGGCACTATTTTGAGTTTAGCATATTTAGGTATTGGAAAAGCAACCAGTAGAGGTTTTGGTAGATTTTATCCAACCAGATGGGAGAGTGGAAGCATGAAGGATGAATTGTCAAAGTTAATCTCTCAAGTGAAAAATGGAGAAGTAGAAAATGCCTTTAGCTATTTTTACTCTAACTCTGGTTTTGATTTAAACAACTATAACAAGTGGACGAAGTCTGCCATACCATTAGCTCCACTTCCTTGTAATGATAAAAAAGAGGAGGAAAAGAATGAGGAATGCATCAAAATTGTCCCCCTAAAGTCTCACGACTTACTAGAAGTAATAAAATGTGCAAATAACTCTACGCTGAAGATGTATTATAAAAGGGAGTTACACAAAAGCTCAATAGATATTCATACATGGATGTTTGGATTTCCGAGATATATGGGAGAAACCGGTTATTATATTGAAAATGAAAAAGGCTCAAAAGATTATCTAAGAAGAATATCAGCAGTTATTATAACTCCAGTGATGAGGCAGACTAAGACTAAAGAAGTTAGATATATTAATGAATATGATGTTGCAATCTTACCGTTTTTATCGTTGGAAGATTTCAGAGAAAAAATCATTAATATGCGTCACAAGGGAGTAGGCCCTAGCAAAAAAGTAATAGATGCTTTGCTTCAGGGAAGTAAAAAAGCTCAACAACCTTTGACCTCTAAGGATAATGTTAAAAAAGCAATTGAAAAGGTGATTAAAGATTATGTAAACGGTTTACCAGAACATATTAAAAATCTTCATAATAGAGGTAGTTGCAGAGTGAGAGAAGCAAGCACTGAAAAGCCGAAGGAAAGAAAACGTCCTAAATGGCACAGATAGCCAAGTTTTTATTTGAATATCCCCTTATCTTTTTACATCTTATTTATAATAGACTGAAAGTTTTGTTGAAAACCTTTTAGGGGTATCCTTTTCTTCTTAAATCTTAGATTATCAATCCTTAAATACCATAAAGACTTATTATACTTATGACCATCTACATAGCCACCTTAGGGGATTTGACGAATTGGTTTCAAAGTGACTATATAATTGACGATAAGAAGAAAGCAGAAAGGGTTTACAGCACAGTGTTTGCTTACAAAGATGTAAGCAAAATAATTCTTGTCGTAAACGATTCTACGATTTATGCGAAAAGCTTAAAATCAGAACCGGCTGTAACATGTTATAAAGATGTAGTCTCTCCACCACCTTATAACTCATATTTGGAGATACAATCAATAGTTGAAAAATACGTAGAATGTGTAATGAGTAATGTCGAAAACGAAGCAAAAAAGTACAATCAAATAGAGAGTGTGTTACCAAAACTAAAAATAATATCTCTACCCGCAATAGGTACTTTCAGCATGGAGAAAAACGGAATAACCACTAAATTTGGGGTAATTGCTACTAGTAATGGTACTATAATTCCACCAGCAAGATACTATTCAAATCTCACAGAAACGTTATTGATAAACTCACTATATGAGGAACTAAAAAAGGCTAATGAGGATGTCGTGTTAGACATTACACATGGCTTTAATTACCTTCCGACGCTCACATTTTATGCAATATATAAGCTTGTCTCGCTTCTAGGGCTTAGGCTCAAAGCTATAAACTTTATCCCAGTGGGGAAGAGGAATGACGAAAAAGGTTCTGAAATTAGAATCTACTCGCAGGTAGACATAGTTTCAACGACCAACAAGGAGTTAAAATTTGACATTGATCAAATTAATGAAGAGAAAATTGATAACGACTTAAACAGAGGTATTATAATGACACTAAAATATAATGCCCCTTTAGCCTTAGTTTATTTCTGCCAGTTAAGGAAGGAAGGACTAAATGATTATTATTCGCAGTTTGTAAAAGCAGTAAGTATAGTCTCAATTAATGAGAAAGAGAATGAGATAAGAATAGATAAGGAGAAAATAAAGTGGATAGAAAGCAATGATGAAATTTGGGGTGACGTAATAGCAGATTATGTCTGTAAAAAAGTAAATGATCTAGCTACAAAATTTAATTGTGATGAAGGGTATTATGATATCAAAATACTTGTAAAATTGGCTGAGAATGTTTTCTCTCGATTTTCATCGATTTCAGAGAACATAATAAAAAATGAGTATAGTAACATTTACAGTATAGTTTCAGAGATAAAGGAGCCGATAGAGAAAATGTACTCTGAGCTTCGTAAGTCTAATATTAAGACTACTGATTACTCTGACACAGAAAGGATAAAAAGGAACTACATGGCTCATGCAGGTCTTCTTTCAGAGATAACTAAAATAAAGAAGACGAATGAAGGAAAGATATGCATAAAATATGCAAATCCACTTAGAGAAACATTTTCAGCTGTATATGGGAAAGGCAGCGCAAAGTTAATATTTGATATTTTGTAAGTTATAGTATTCAAACAGTACTTATTAAGTATTTATGCATAAACACGTTGTAACTGCTTTATTTCACCTCTATAGTCACATATCCAAAGCCATTAGCTCTACCAGTACCAACACCCATGATTTGCGCATGAGTTAAAATTTTGACGAAGTCGTCCAAAGCCTCGCTCTTTACTTTTTCTTTTCTGAAAAACTTAGCATATCCAATAACTCCCGGCAATAGTTTCCCGTCGTAGGAGTACCATATCCTCC
>ERZ1684502.216-NODE-216-length-10983-cov-60.463397_pt1 | contig 10983 bp, 8 predicted proteins | sample MGYA00580192_ERZ1684502 | MGnify/ENA primary metagenome ERZ1684502 (study PRJEB41476, sample SAMN13258264) | hydrothermal vent metagenome | biome: caldera [ENVO_00000096]; feature: acid hot spring [ENVO_00002120]; material: acidic water [ENVO_01000358] | place...
TATTAGAACTCCTTGAAAAAGTAGGATTACCTAAGTGGTTTGCATATAGATATCCTCATGAGCTATCAGGAGGGCAAAGACAAAGAGTTGCAGTAGCTAGGGCATTATCAACAGACCCCAAGTTCATAGCTTTAGACGAGCCAACTAGTGCATTAGATGTATCTACGCAAGCTCAAATCCTTAATTTACTTAAGTCTTTACAGAGAGAAGAAGGAATATCATATCTTCTAATAACTCATAACATTGCTGTAGCATCTTATCTTTCAGATAGAATATATGTAATGTATGCAGGTAAAATAGTGGAGGTAGGAGATAAAGAACTTGTAATAAAGAATCCGAAACACCCATATACAATTGCACTGATGTCTGCTGTACCAAAGGTAGGGAAGATTATGCAAAGAAGTCCTATTAAAGGGGAGCCTCCGAATTTAGTTAACTTGCCAACAGGATGTCATTTCCACCCTAGGTGTCCCTATGCTTTCGAGTATTGTGGATGGGATGCAGTTGAAGTTGCTGAAGATTTGAAGTACTTGTTAGAAGGGAAGTATTATGATATCGGAGGAGAAAGAATTAAGATTGACGTGTTATCCGATTTTAAATTAAGAATAGAAGGGATAGGGTATCAAGATTTAGAAAAGATAATTAAAAATGAAATGGAATCTGTAAAAAGCTTTAAGAGCATAGACAGTATTAAGAAGGAAGGTGAAAATATAATTTCGATAGAGTTAAAACAATATGTGACTCCTAGGCTCTATCCATTGGATGATGGAAGATTAGTTAGCTGTTTATTATATGACGAAAAATTCAAGAATAGAAGGTGATCTAACTTTTTGAATCTTTTTAGGAAATTGCTAATATTGTTTTTTATAACGCTAAGATACCAAATCTTTGTTTTTGTTTTACTTTAGTCAAGCTAAAGTACAAGGTTTAAAATTTTATAAGTTAAGTTTCACTTGGTTAAAATTTAATATTTTATTTGTTTGTGAACAAATTGACACAGTTAAATTAACTTTAATCTTTTTTTAGTAGAAAAAAATATTAACCTCTAATTAAATAATAAGAATTTAGTGAAATGAAATGTCACAAGAAAAAAGAGATATTCAAATATTAATTGCAGCAACTGTAGTTCTTTTCATAGTCTCCTTACTAATGCTTTTTGGCGGCATCTATATGCAACTTGTGCTGCATCAGACAAAGGCCCCATTAATTCTTGGTATAGTTGCTGGAATGCTTTTAGCAATTCCTTTAGAGCTCTGGAACTTTTCTGATCCTGATACATTGTTCAGAGTTATGGCCTTTCAAGATAGATTCCTAATTGTATGTTTCGGCTTTGCTATAGGTCTCGGTGCGATTCTCTTATATGGTCTTAATCTTGTTGTGCCGCATCCAAACTTCGGAATAAAGGCATTTTTCGTTCCAGGAGTAGTTATTGGCGGATTAATATTTGGAATTGGTGTAGGGATAGCTGGATATTTCCCTGGAACAATATGGATTGCTCTTGGACAGGGTAGAAGGGATGCTATATATGCTGCAATAGGTGGATTGCTCGGTGCCTTAACATGGTCTCTAATATTTGGAGACGTAAGATGGTTCTTCTGGAACACATTAAACTTTGGGCCAATTACATGGGCAAGTATTGTAGGTGCAACAACTAGATTAGAAACTTTCATTGTGAGTATCATTTTCGGCATAATTATGTTAATGCTCTTCTTCTTCTTACCTAGATTTCCTAAACAGCCTTTAAGACAATCCTGCATAATGCACTTAACAGGTAAAAATAAGGAAATAATGAGATTTGAAGATGTTATAAACGAAGAGAAACAAAAGTATCCAAATGCAAGAAGCTTTGTTACAAGACTGATAAATGAAAGTAGCATCTGGAACTCGAGGTATGTAGTTTTCCTTGGACTTGAATTTACAATAACTGCTGTTGCTGTCATAATATTACGTCAGATATTTGGTGAGTCAACTACTTATTCGTGGATAGGTGCACAGATAGCATATCTTATTAATCCAAAATGGGCTGCCTCAAATCCATATTTCCAGCTTTTTGGAGGAATGCACATAGTAAATGGTGTTCCTGTTAATCATCCATTCAGTGAAATTGGATGGGAGCCATTCTCAGATCTTGGAACATTCCTTGGTGGTTTAATATCTTCGCTTTTCCTATCAAAGAGATTTATGAAATTTAAATCTCTTGTTCCAAAGGTATGGGAACATAGATTCGGTCCTAGCGAGAAAATAAGGGCTGTTGGATCATTTGTTGGCGCATATCTAGTTCTTTTTGGTGCAAGAATGGCAAATGGATGTGCATCCGGACACATACTCAGTGGAAACATACAGATGGCTGTTTCAAGTTTTGTCTTCATGATATTTGTTCTGCTTGGTTCATGGATTACACTTTACCTATTGCTCCATCTAAAAATAAATGCAATGGGTTACAGATAAAAAGTTAATTTTTTAACCAAACAATTTTTTATATTCGGTTTAGTATAGATTTAAATATTTTTTAGGTGTTTCATGTTCGATGACAGAGATTTTTCCTTAATTTTATTAGAGTATCTCCGGCCTTCTCCTCACCCTAAAGGTTGGAAGCTTTCTGTTGTGATTTCCTTCCCTCTTTTATGATATTCATCTGAGCTTATTTGTTTTTTAATATAATTCTGCTTATAAAGAGAAAGAAATGAGAGTTTTCTTTTTTACACTTCTATTAAATATTTCTCTATATGGAGAGACTTTTGAATAGATAAACTTCTTTTTAAAAAGATGCAATAATGCCTATTGTAATAAGCAAAATCGCAGAAACCCAATATGCTATTTCTCTTACACCTTTAGAGTGATATTCTCTCATTATTTTCTTATTTCTTGATATTATCCCAAGAATAATTATTGGACCAATCAAAACATATACAAACACTACTAGCAAGTGGAGCACGAGGTTTATGAGGAGAGAAGAAGGCAAAATTAGAGAAACTATTACTGCAGGAATACTCTCAAGCGTATATATTTTCCATGCGTTTTTCTTTTTTATACCTAAAGCTTCAACAACCCCCCACGCGCTTCCTAAAGAAATAACTACTAATGCTAAGAAACCAGCACTTATTAATCCTATCCCAAAGAATATTGGTGAGTATTTACCAGCTAAAGGCTCCATAACTATAGCAAGTTGTGATGCACTCGCAAAAGATGAAGAGTTTATCGGTATTCCAGCGAATGTCATTTCTACTATAACCATCAAAAGTTCCGTTACTATTGCCCCAATAAAAGTCTCCATTCTCATATGTCTAATCGCACGTTTTTTATCATTACAGCCAACTTCTTTCATTTTTATTGCTGTAGCGGAGGCTTGAAAAAACAGCATAAAAGGCATTACAACTGCTCCTATGTTTGCTGCTACTAAAAAGAAGAACAAAGGAGTAGGCTCTATGTAAATTGGTGAATATGGTTTTATTCCTCTTAAAAATAGTGTCACAACAAATCCTAATATTAATGCAAATGAAATTCCAATAAGGCCTTTCTCAGCCTGAGAATATTTTCTCTTTGTTACAATAAGAATATGCAAAACGAAAATCACGGGTATACTAATGATTAGTGGGATTCCTAGAATTTCTAGGCCAATTCCAATCCCAAGGTATTCGATTATATAGGTTACTGCGTCTGTTAATGCCATAGGAATTGCCATTAAAGCAGCTACTGGTTTGCTATAATTTTCTCTAATTATCTCTCCTAGACCTTTACGAGTTACAATCCCTATTCTCCCAGAGACCTCTTGAATAATATACAAAGGAATTATAAGAAGTAAAAGAATCCAAATAAAACCGTATTTAAAAGTTGCTCCAGTCTCTGCCGCACCAATAGTGCTACTGGCATCCATATCTGCCATCATAACTAGCCATGCGGGACCAAAGATTTTAGCAAAGTTTTTAATTTCATGGGTAAAAATTTCATCATTTTTTGTTTCTTTTTCATATGGCGTAATTCTTTTTCGCCACATCGTAAATAAATAAATATTTCGGTTCTAATAAGCATTGCTACTTAAATTTAAGGTAAAAAGGGAATAAAGAGCAAGAAACAGTTCAAATTCCCTAATTAATATAAAATAGGTACTTTTACTCATTTTTGTTTTCAGTACTTCGAACCCTTAACTTAGACCTTTAATTGCTCATTTTGTTGACATCTCTAAATCAAGCCTTTAAATTTTACAAGACGGTTAAAGCTTAATAAAACAAAAAGTATATAGATACATAGAAAATAGGAAAATTTTAAAACTTATAATAATAGTAACCCGAGGAGGACAAAATAATGATAATAAAAGATATAATGACTACTAATGTTATCTCAGTTTCTAAAGGTACTCCTATTCTTAAAGCATTAGAGATTATGATAAATAATAATATAAGAAGAATTATAGTTGAAAAAGACGGAATAATTACTATTAGAGATATTGTATATAATTGGAGAAAGATAAATGAAAAAGTAGAAGATATAATGAGCAAAGATTTGATATTTATAACTCCTACGTTACAACTAAAAGAAGCTTGTAGAATAATGACAAGCGAGGGAATAGGTTCTCTACTTGTAGGAAATGGAATAAGGATAGAAGGAATAGTAACTGAAAGAGACTTAATCAGAAACTGTAAAGCCCCTGAGGAAATAAAAGTTAGTGATGTTATGAATAAAGATCCTCTTGTTGCAACAAAAAACACAAAGCTTTCAGAAATAGCAGATTCTATGAAGTCCTATTGGCAAAGGCACGCTATAATAGTAGATGAAAAGAAACCTATTGGGATAATCTCAGCTAAAGATATAGGAAGGGCATTACTAACTAAAAGAAATTTAGAAGACATAACAGTAGAAGGGTTTATGACGGCAAATATTTATAAAGTAGCTTCGGATTCTTCTCTTGAGTCCGCAAGGATTCTTATGGCAGAGAAAAACATCGGATTCTTGCCAGTTGTAGATGCAAATATACTTTTAGGGAGTATTAGTGAAAGAGAAATTTTAGCTGTTATCTCTATATAACTTCTGTTCTCTTTAGTCTTTAGCTATAACTAGTTTTTTCTCTTCAAACAGTAACATTACTATCTCTTAACGACTAATATACAAAATCTCTAAAGGGTATAATAGATATTGAGATTTAAATTAGTTTCCAATTAACCATCTTCAATATCATTCTATGATCTTTCTTTCTACTCTGGATAACAGATTGTGGTAAAATTGTTTATCATGTAAATCAGTAGATTTGTAGTGTTCTTCTTTTTTATTTATTTAGTTGATTTATCCTATAGTTTAATTTCTTTTAACGTCTGAGTGGAACTCTAATCATTTATTAGTGAAATAGAAATTCGGCTTGTTATTGTAACAATCTTCTAGTTCCCTTAGTGTAAGTTTCTATATTTCTCTACATTAGTCTCGGTATCTTCTCGGCATAGTTTTATTCTTGCGAAATTAAGGTCTTATCTTTTACCGTACTTCAACATCCACAAAAGGTTTATCGCTATGAAAAACTAAGTAACGTTTTTATCCTGCATTAAATACTGGTTTAACATATTTCTGTGTTTAAAATGATATATAGCATTTCTATTTATGACCAAATTTCGGCTGTATAACCTACGTTCATATAATTAAGAAATCTAATTAAGAAAGAAATCTATATACAATACTTTTTTAAGTTTGCATTGTTATCGTAAGAATATGGAAATAATAGATGCCACAAAGTTTGAGTGCCCTGAACCCTTTATGAAGACAGTGGCAAAACTGATGAGTCTTAAAGCTGGGACTATAAAAGTCATTTTTAAAGACCCTAAATGTGTAGATATGATTTCAGAAGCTGCTAAGTTATTAGATTGTAAAATATCAGAAATAGGAAACCAAAACGGAATTTATACAATGATAATAGAAAAAGAAGAAAATAATAAAAAAGAAATCAAGGACGTTAAACTGAATGGCTGCTAGTTCCTTTACACGCTAAATCATTTCCTAATTTTCCTCAAAATATTCGACATTAATAGGTAGTAAAGACTTTGCTTTTCATCCTTTTTTAATTTCGATTTAAAAATCAAATTACATATAAACTTCTCCTAATTCTTCTATGGATTTTTTGCTTTCTATCAAATAATATTTTACATTTACTATAACTTTACAATATTATCTAATTTCTTTCTTATTTAACTTTTATTAAAATTAAAATTTCCAAAGAAGAAAATTAAAATTGTGCTTATAATGAAAATTATGTTGCTTATTTATTTTTATTATTCATTATTGGGTAAACCATATTCTAGTGATAACGTTTTAAGAAGTCCTATATATTTTATAAATCATATGTGATTAGTCTACATATATTTGAATAGAGGCTGAAATTTATTATGCGAAAAAGAATAACTAAAATTCCTAACTTGTTATTCATTTAATCTGTCATGTGCAAACGAAATCGCCCTTGTGGCAAATTTGATTATAGTGATAGTGATAAGTGTTTTCCCAGCCAATGTTACTCTTAGTTATTCTTAGATCTTCAGTAGTCTAAGCTTTTCCCAGACCATGTCATTTCAATTCCATAGCCGGGTTAACCCCTGGCATGGTATCATTAGCTTCAACCGCACTTCATGAGGCCCACTTTAAGCTTAGGCAAACTACTTATCCTTTTCACGCATTGTGAATCATAGAAGGGATTTTATCTGTTTTATTAATTACTTTATTAAGAATATTTAAGATTTATGATATATCAAGAACTTCCTACAGAATAAAGAACTTTTATAGATATTGAAATAAAAAAGGAAACTTAACACACAACTTTTACAGAAAATTTTTAAATAAAAAAGTGAATGTTTTACCCTTTCAAGACTTTTCCTAAATCTTCCGCAAACTTGAGTAAGGCTCCCATTGCATAACTTGTATCCTTATTTCCTAAGGCTCCTATTAATCCCCATGTTCCTACTGGTTTCACACTTGGTAAATCATTTATCCATAACTTTAATGCAGTCCCTAATTTCTGTGATATTGTAACTAAACCGTCGACTAATTGTGGATCACTCAATAGCTCAAATAACTTCATTAATTTATCTAATGTACCTGTTTTTTGTAATTCTATAAGTCTTTCAAGTAATGCAAGCATTGATGACATATCTATCTGTGATAATAGTTTTGCTGTTTTTTCATTAGTTAGCTGTTTTAATACTGGTGTTAGAGCTATCATAGAGTTTAACATTGAGTCTACGTCCATTTGTTCAACTATTGATATTGTTTTATCGCTAGTTAACTTATTTAGAATTGGGAGCAATTTTTCTGTAACATTTACTAATCCGTCTACATCAACAGATTGCAACAAGCTTATAACTCTCTCGCTTGTTAATTTTTCTATTAACGGCCATAATGCTTGAATTTTTGTTAATTGATCCATTCCGAATGATACTAATGTAGTTATTAAGTCTGATTTTTGTATTGCATCAACTATATCTAACGCTTGTTGTATCAAGTTTAGTAGCGTATCTATTTGTCCTTTTTCCTGCATATCAGCTGTTATTACTGCAAGCTTGTTTAGTAATGGCATCATTTTTTCTGTTGTATTGAGTAAATTATCTATATCTAAGCTCTCGATGACTTTTATTGTTTTATCGCTAGTTAACTTATTTAGAATTGGGAGCAATTTTTCTGTTGCTGCTATTAGAGAATCTACATCTAGCGACTGTATAATACCAAGAACTCTCTCGCTTGTTAATTTTTCTATTAACGGCCATAATGCTTGAATTTTTGTTAATTGATCCATTCCGAATGATACTAATGTAGTTATTAAGTCTGATTTTTGTATTGCATCAACTATATCTAACGCTTGATCTGCAAATGATAAAATTTGATCTAATTCTCCTTTTTTATCCATTTCAGTCATTACATCAACTAATTTTTCTATTGTTGGTAATGAGTCAACTAATTTTGATAATCTTTGTATGTTCTGTGGTTCTGTTAATTTTTCTAACGGGTCTGTGATTGATTGTGACAATTCTATCTCCACAAATCTATTAGCATTTTAATTTATATAGTTTTAATTACGATGGGTCTGTCATAATTGCTCATTATTCATAAATATTTAATTAGTCTTTTAGAAAAAAGGAAAGATAAGAAGCTAGTATATACTTTCTCACCTTATATCATAGCATTAAAATCTAGTATATATTCTTTAATATTAAAGAATATATAGGTAAAGATTTAGGCGGGTTTATTTCGAATTTTTGTTTATTGGTTAAATGAAAAAACTAAAGAGACCAGCTTTCAAGTTACTCAATTCCATTAATTAGTATTTATTTAATTGATTGCTGGCGGAAAATAAGGTCTGTTATTTCTACTTTTTCTTTTTAGGTAAACTCGTTAACATTACATTTGAAAGCGTTTCCTAGGCCATATTATTCTTAGCTACTCCTCGATATTCTTAATTCCATGGTCTGGGTTAGCCCTAGGTGCGGAATCATTAGCTTCAACCACACCGCATGGAGCTCAGTCGAAGCTAATGCCATGAGCCTCCCATTTGAGATTAGCTGTTAACTCCTTACTCTCAACGCATAGCGCATCATCAAAGGAGATATCATTCTATAGAAGAAACTATAATTTAATGAGAATATATAGGCTTTATGCTATTCTGGAAACAACCTCACCCTTAGAGTCAGTTAGAAGTCAGACTAATCTTTATGTGTTTTAAAATCTAGCACTTTGAGATTATAGTTTCATTGCAATTGTAATGAGACTTCAGCAACTATTAGACATTCAATACAATAGGGAGTAATGGAGTTTTTATTTCCTTTAAGCTAGAATTTTTTATCTTTTTAATAGCTCATGAGGCGGATTACATTTACTAAGTTTACTTTATACTAAAGAAAGTGAGTATTCATTAAAAATATATATAATAACGAATATCAGAAAAGCATAAATAATTGAGATAAAAAGTTATTAATTGGGTGTAAAACCTTGAGCGAACAAAAGAAAAAACTCTCAATAATTGTGTTTTCCGGAACAATAGATAAATTAATGCCTGTAGGAATAATGGCTTCAGGAGCAGCAGCTTCAGGATATGAAGTAAACTTATTTTTCACATTCTGGGGTCTTACAAACATAACTAAAATAGCTCTGCAAAATCAGCCATCCCAAGTTGATAAGAACTACGAACAAATGAGTTCAATGATGATGAAGAAAATGCAAGAAATGAAGTATCCGATGTGGTATGAATTAATTCGGCAGGCAAAAGAGATTGGTGAAGTAAAAGTGTATGCTTGTAGCACTTCAATGGAATTCTTCGGAATTAGGAAAGAAGATCTGGCAGACTTTGTTGATGATATAGTAGGAGTAGCAACGTTTTTAGATAAAGCAGAAGGAGGAATCACACTATTTATTTGAGGTGAGAAAATGACAGAGATAAAAATTGCAAAAACATTAGACGTAAGGGGAATGTATTGCCCTGGCCCAGTTATGGAAACGGCAAAGGCAATTAAACAGATTGGTATAGGTGAAGTATTGGAAGTTCTTGCAACGGATCCCGCTGCAAAACCAGACATCGAGGCATGGGCAAGGAGAACTGGTCAACAGATCTTAGACATTCAACAACAAGAAGGGATAACAAGAATCTTAATTAAGAGGGTAAAGTAAGAGTTAAAGAGCTCCTTTTTATCTTTTATATGAATTGGTTCTATCTAAAAGCAATTTCGTTATGCTAGATGAGCTTAAAGTTATAATAGCTAGGCCACATAAGTATCTAAATAATACTATGTCTTATTTTAATTATCTCAATTATATGATAATAGAATACTATTTATAGAAAGACTAAAATCAAATTTATATTAAAATTTATTGAAAATTATTATACTAAGTAATTTGTTCTATTGCTCTCTATTGTAATTTCTCATTCCTGTTATGCTTTCTCCTATTCATATAAGAAAATCAAGAGATCGTTCATTAGCGAGAAAGAGAAACTACTTATGCATAAATTGTGGTAATATAATCCGATAAACAATGAGCTAATACAATGGCGTGAGCAATCTTTTAAGTTACATGAGTGACGACCCTACTATAGATATATTCTCTGTGCCTTTGGGGATGAAAGATACTTATGATTCCATTGCCGTAAGAAATAAGCTATGAAAGGGGTTGTCCCTAGAGGAAGTGAATAATAATGTATATCTTAAATCATCATAAAATAACTGAGGTAACCCTCTAAGGACAAACTGCACTTAAGAATAATAGGTAGTGTGATCGACTGTTCAGTTACTATAATTCATGTTTTCCAGAAGAAATGTTATAAAATACTAATTAAAGGAACTCATTAGATTGTATTACAGAAATTCATATAACAAGGAAATTATTGTCTTTTTTCTCCTTTATTTCTTTTATAGTCTCTTTTAACCATTCTAATATTCTATCATCATTGTTCTCCTTTAAAAAATCAAGATATTTTTCCACAAATTCTTGAAAAGAGTGTACGTTTCTATAAATCTCCCTAATACCTTTTATTGCCACCCTTCTTGGTATCTTAAAGCTATGTATTTGAATATTTTTTTCTGTAAATAAAATAACTGTAGTTAATTTATCCGTTATTATAATCCTGCAAAGGATTAAGTGAAGAAGAGTGATCTTAAATATATCTTCTTCTTTGTTACAATAGAGGGCGGCTTTGTCCTCGTCAAATATGTATATTAAGTTTTCATTTTCTTTTCTCTTTACAATTTTATACCCCATTTCTTCTAATTCTTTTCTCTCTTTATTGCCATGTATAAATGATTCTTCAACTAATATTCCTTCTATTTCCACATTAATAAAGAAGTATGAAGATAATAATATTTTTACACTTTCTCTGATCTATGAAGAACAATATATTTTCATAGTTATTAGTATTCTTTTTATTAATTAGAAATGTGAAGATTAGGTTTTAATAGTTGGGTAATCTATTTGCTAAAAATACAAAGATTTAAATACTCGTTATTTAAATTATATATAAGATTAAGTATG
>ERZ1684502.217-NODE-217-length-10970-cov-1762.242968_pt1 | contig 10970 bp, 9 predicted proteins | sample MGYA00580192_ERZ1684502 | MGnify/ENA primary metagenome ERZ1684502 (study PRJEB41476, sample SAMN13258264) | hydrothermal vent metagenome | biome: caldera [ENVO_00000096]; feature: acid hot spring [ENVO_00002120]; material: acidic water [ENVO_01000358] | place...
ATTTTTGGTGTAAAGGGGTATGTTAATTACCGTTCTTTATATGATCTTTATAAAGAAGGGATTGGTTTTTCAGCCAGGTATCATATAAAACCAAGAGTTCATTTTAAGTACATTCCTAGGGCTGAGACTGTTGGTAATGGACATGCGGTAAAAGTCGCTTTAGATTATTATGACATAAACGAACCTTCTGTTATAGTTCAAGGCGACAATTTATTCAAGCTTGATATAAAGAAAGTCCTTGAATATCATGAGCAAAAGAACGCTATGATGACTATAGTGCTTAAGAAAGTTGAGAATGTCGAGGAATTCGGTGTTGCTGAGTTAGATAGTGACATGAGGATAAAGAGGTTTGTGGAAAAACCTAAAAGGAAAGAGGAAGCCCCTTCAGACCTAGCAAATACTGGAATTTACATACTTAATCCAAAGATTAGGGAGATATTTGATAGTGAGGAAATGGAAGAGATGCTAAAGCTTGGAAAAATGGATTTCGGAAAAGACATAATCCCATATCTTATAAGAAATGGCTATCCGGTTTATGGTTATGTTACCCAAGACTTGTGGTTTGATGTTGGTACACCAGATAGATATCTAGAAGCTATGCTTACTCTGCTTAAGACATTACCAGATGAGGATATGCAAGGAATTAGGATTGATGAAAGAAGGAGAATATTTGTTCAAGGGACAAGCCCAGACTCTAGAAAGAGAAGATTAAGCATAAAGAGGATGTATAGGAAAGGTACTCTTAAGTTAGAGGGCGATATCCTTATTGGAAGGCATTGCCAAATAGGTAGCGGAACTTACATTGAGGAGTCTGCAATTGATAACTTCACTATCATAGGAGGGAATAGCAAGATTGTCAGAAGTTCTATTATGGACAGAGTGTATATAGGAGATAATGCGGTAATAGAAAACTCAATTATAGGAAGACATGTAGAAATTAGATCCTCCTCATCAAAGCCTACAAGGATAATAAATAGCGTTATTGCAGATGACACTGTTATTGGAGAAGGGAGTGAAATCACTAACTCAAAGATCTATCCTCATAAATTTATAAATGCTGAGAGCAAAATATTCGATACTGTGCTAACATGAGATATCTCAGCATTGGAAACGGAAGGATATTAATTAATATTGATGAATTAGGAAGACCTACAGACCTCTATTTTCCTTATGTCGGTATGGAAAACCAGAGTGCAGGTAAGCCAATAAGACATTATTTCTTTGACGGCGAAAAAGTATATGACAACTGGAAATCCTCTGTAAATTATTTGCAAGATACAAACATTGCTGAAATTAGAGGAGATGTAAATGAAAATATTTCAGTTGTCTTTTATGATTTTGTAGATTTATACGACCCAATTTACTATAGGATAATAAAAGTGCTAAATAAGGGAAATGAGAAAGTAAGAGGGAAATTGCTCTTTCTTATCGATCTAGATTTATACTCAAGTTATTTTGGGGATACCGCATTTTATGATCCGCAGACCTCTTCCATTATTCATTACAAGTCTAAAAGGTATGTTGGGGTAAAGCTTTTTGGAATAATGAAAGAGCTAAAAGAATATAGTATAGGGAAAACGGAAGTCCCTTATGACGTCTTGGATGGTAAATTAAACATGAAAGCTATAGATAATGGCGATGTACAGTTTGCAGTAGCAATAGACTTAGATTTACAGCCAAAGGGGACTGATAAGGCATATCTTGCCATAGTGTTTGGGAGAAATTTAAAAGAGCTAAGAAAGCTTCTATCGGGCATATCTTCAACTTCAGTTGAAACAACGTTTACAAGCAATTATATGTTTTGGCTTAATTGGTTAAAAAGAGCTAAATTGGTTGACAATGATGCAATTGGCAATAGCATCAAAAAGTTATATAAGACAAGTCTTTTAATTATAAAAAACCACCTGGACAACAACGGTTCTATTATAGCCTCTTCTGATTATAGTTTCGTGAGCCTTTGGGGAGACTCATATAATTATTGTTGGCCAAGGGATAGTGCGATAGCTTCTCACGCATTGGATATAGCTGGTTACGGAGATATTGCAATGAGGCATTATAATTTCATATCTGAAGTAGTTAGTGAAGAGGGATTTCTATATCACAAGTATAACCCAGATAAGACACTTGCAAGTTCTTGGCATCCTTGGATATACAGAGGGAGGCAAATTTACCCTATTCAAGAGGATGAAACTGCTTTACAAGTATGGGCTATTGCTTCCCATTATTTAATATACAAGGATATAGACGAGTTAAGCTATATTTATCAAAGCTTCTTCAAGCCAGCTGTTAGATTTATCATGAGGTATATAGAGGATGGTCTTCCTAAACCTAGTTTTGACCTTTGGGAAGAGCGTTATGGAATTCATATTTATACAGTATCTACTGTATATGGAGCGTTATCTAAAGGGTCTGAATTAGCGAGAGATATGGGAGATGAAGTCTTAGCCTCTGACATGCTCGATGTTGCTGAATATATAAAACAAGAGGCATTGAGGAGAATGACATATAATGGCAGATTTATAAGGAGGATAGACGAAAATGGGAACAAGGATTTAACTGTAGATGCAAGTATGTATTCTCCTTATTTCTTCGGGATGGTAGAGCCCCAAAACGTAATTATGGTGAATACGATAAAGGCTATTGAAAACTCACTAATGGTTAACGGAGGAGTAATAAGATATGAGAATGATCCTTATAGGAGAGTAAAGTCTCAACCAAATCCTTGGATTATAACTACATTATGGCTAGCAGAGTACTATGCCGATACTTCACAGAAAGAAAAGGCTTTAAAATTAGTAAATTGGGTGATAAATAGGGCTTTGCCTAGTGGTCTATTGCCAGAGCAAGTAGACCCGGAGACTTTTACTTCTACTTCAGTAGTTCCGCTTGTATGGTCTCACGCAGAATTCATAATTGCAACCGAAAGCCTCGCCTTTAAAGGTGGGGGAAGTCAAAGCAGATAAGTTAATATCTATTCTGGTAGAAAAGAATATCAATGCTTGATGTTGAAGACTGCGAAAGACGTGAATGGATTTTACCTTTGAGAACAGGTGGTTATTCCTCATCGACAATTTGTGGTATAAACAGTAGGACTTATCACGGTTTTCTTATAGTTCCTATTAATCAGCCTCACAAGAGGTATGTTATTTTATCTAAGTTCGAGGATTTCATCACAATAGACGGAGAAGAGTACCCTATAAACACTAATAGATATTTGGACGTATACTACCCTCAAGGGTACAAGTATATTGTTGATTTCAAATGGGAAAAGAACTATGTAAAATGGGTTTATGATTATGGGAAAACTAAATTAGAAAAAACTCTAATTGTTCACAATTATGAAAACGCAATAACTGTTAAGTATAAGGCTGAAAAAGGTGCTTTGAAAATTTGTCCTTTAATTACTTTTAGAAGCCATCACTTAGTTACAGAGAAAGGGCTTTATTTTGATACGTTAATTGAAGGAAATAAAATAAGCATTCTGAAAGACAATAAGCCAATTCTCCACTTTGTTATAGATAGTAAAAAGTTAAAAATAGAGTTAACAGGCTATTGGTATTACAATTTCTTCTACTTATTAGATTATGAGAGAGGGAACAACTACAAAGAAGACTTATATAATCCATTCTGTATTTATACTGACAACGAAGCTTCAATTATAGCTTATTATGACAAGGCAAGTGAAGTTAAAGAAGAGGACTCGCCAGCTGACCTTCTAAGGCTTATGAGTATAGCAGCTAAAGACTTTGTCGTAAAAGGTAAAAACGGATGGGCAATAATAGCAGGCTATCATTGGTTTGATGAGTGGGGAAGAGATACTTTTATCTCAATGGAAGGGATTCTCCTACTTAACAACTTATATGACCAAGCAAAAGACATAATATCTCGTTATTTAAGCTATGAGAATAAGGGATTATTACCTAATCATATTACAGCTGAAGGAGAACCAATGTACGTGGGAATAGATATTAGTTTATGGGCTATTAATTCCATTTACTCGTTCTATTTATATACAAAAGACAAGGAGTTCATAAAGAAGATTTATCCAACACTTCAAAATATCATTGAGAACTACGCAAAGGGCAACGGAATAGTTTACATGAAAGATGGCCTCTTATTCCATCAAGGTGCCCCTAGAACATGGATGGATGCTTCCTATAATAGTCATATAGTTACGCCGAGAGAAGGAGCTGCTGTAGAGACCAACGCTTTATTTTACAACGACTTAATGATTATGGATTATTTTTCTAAAAATGTAGTAAATGACAAAAATACGTATTATGCAGAGTTAGCTGAAAAAGTAAGGAACAGTTTTAATGAGAAGTTTGTTACCAGTTGGGGTATTTATGACTACTTAGATCCGTATATGATCCCAGATAATTCGATAAGGCCTAATCAAATTTTTGCGTTTTCTTTGCCGTTTCCAATAATTGATGAAAAAATTGGCAAAATTATGCTAAGTACAATTGAGAACGAGCTTCTTAGGCCATTTGGGCTAAGTACATTGTCAAGAAGGGATCCTAAATATAAGCCAATATATAGAGGGGATAAAAAAAGCAGAGATGAGGCATATCATAATGGAGTTATATGGCCATGGCTAATAGGTGCTTACATTGATGCTAAGCTAAAAGTCGAAAATGATATAATAGAAAGTAAATTAATTTTAGACGTAATTAGACCTTTATTAGATTACTCAAAGAGGCATAGAGGTTTTATACCGGAAATTTTTGAAGACGTTCCACCTTATTTACAAGGGGGATGCATAGCACAAGCTTGGAGTGTTGCTGAAGTATTTAGGTCTTTAAATAAACTTCTTTCTCTTTGACTTGACACTCCAAATTTATAATTTCCAAATCATACATTTATTTAATGTTAATAAAAACCCTCATGCTCACGGATCCTCCTACAGTTTCCACATCAAGCAAGCTCTTAGAAGCTTTTAAGAAAGTTAATGAAAGAGGAATTGGAAGAGTAATAGTTGTTGACAATGAAATAAAAGGAGTTATTTCAACTAGAGATTTACTTACTTATGTTGTTGAAAGATGCGAAAATGGATGCGATAGAGGGGATATTTTTTCACTTATAAACAAGGATGTTATACATGTTATGACCCCTAATCCGGTTTATGTATTTGAAGATGATGATGTATTAGACGCATTGAGTTTAATGGTGGCAAGGAATTTTGGGTCTCTACCAGTAGTAAACAAGGAGAAGAAAGTTAGCGGAATTGTAACAGAGAGAGAAATGTTGCTTGTTTTTCAAGATCTTGACCAGCTCTTTCCTGTTAAGGAATTTATGACAAGGAGGGTAACAAGCGTGTATGAAGATGTTCCGATATTTGACGCTACAAGGTTAATGATAAAAAGAGGCTTCAGAAGACTACCAGTAATTAACGAAGAAGGAAAGCTAGTTGGCATTGTTACAGCAGCTGATGCATTAAAATTGCTTACAAAAGCAATATTGAGGAATGAGCCAGAGATGTTCTTTTCAAAGAAAGTAAAGGAAGTTGCAACAACAGAAATATATACAATAGATCCGGAGAAATCTATTAATGAAGCTGCAATGACAATGTTAATGAAGAAAATTGGTTCTCTGTTAATTCTTGATTCTCAAAGTAAGCCAATTGGAATAATTACGGAAAGAGATTTGATAATAGCGTTACATTATCAACTTCATTTAAAACCAAGTTAAATATTTAAATCTATAATTATGAATTATATGTGTGAGACTAGAAAAAGAAATCAAGGTTAGCCAAGATATTGATGTAGTCTTTCAAATATTTTCTGATCCGACCTTTACTATTCCTAAAGTCTTCCCTGGTGTTTCTTCAATAAAAACTGAAGGAGAGAAGTTCGAAGCTGAGGGAAAGTTCCTAACAGTTTCATATGAGGCAAAAGGAAGAGTATATGTAGGAGTTGATGAAATAAGATTTATTTATGACAGTGATAAGGGGAGTGGAATCCTTTATATAAGAAAGAAAGATGATAACACTCTACAAATAATTTTAGATCATAGCAGTTCTCTTTATGGTGCACTTGGCAGAAGTTATGTGTCGTCTAACTTAGATAATTTAGCTAAAAACATAGATGAGATAATTAGATTAGAGAGGATTAAACGTAAAATCTAAGTCCACATTTTCTATTTATGGATATAATTTTCTCAGAAAAAGCCCCAAAACCAATAGGCCCATACTCTCAAGCGGTAAAGGTAGGAAATACGGTATATGTTTCTGGTCAAATTCCAGTAGATCCTAAAACGGGGGACGTAGTTAAAGGAGATATAAAGGTACAAACAAGGCAAGTGTTAGAAAACATTAAGGAAATTTTATCAGCTGCAGGTTGCTCTCTTAAAGACGTTGTGATGAGTTTTGTGTTCCTAAAGGATATGAATATGTTCTCTGATTTTAACAGCGTTTACGCAGAGTACTTCAAAGAAAACCCTCCTGCAAGAGTAACAGTAGAAGTATCAAGGTTGCCAAAAGACGTTTTAATAGAAATCGCAATTATATGCTCGAAAGGTTAAGAAAAAATTTTTTTCATTAGTCTTTCTACATGGGGGCATTCGTGTATGCATTTCTTTATATCGTTATGACTTCCGTGTTCAACGCAAGCCGCTGAAATTGGGACTCCTTCTAGGAATACTATTGCAGCCTCGTCGTCTTCCACTATCTTGTAGAACGCCCCGTCGAACGTTATCCTATATTGTATCTCTGCCATGATATATCCCTCCTCTGTCGGTCTTTTATTTTTAAAAATACCCAAAACTCCCTTATAAGCTTTTCCCCTCAAATATAGGCCTCTGTAAAGTTTTCATTAATTGGTAAATTGTAGCTATATTTCAATATCATCGATAGCTCTCTTCTTATCTCTTCCATTGTAATATCTCCCCTTAAACCTCTTTCAATAATTTCTCTAAACTCCTCTGGCACATAATCTAATCTTGGTTCTGCTAAGTAAAAGTCCTTTAGTGCATTCTCTCTTTTCTCCGGCATTGTTACTGCTTCTTCTAATTCTCTCTCTAACCACTCTGGGAATGGGAAGTTATTGGTAAGTGTGACATAAAGTGAGACTGTAAATGAGTAGATATCAAATTTGTACTCTGCCTTCCCTCCAAACCTCTGTAATGGATGTGCATAATAAGGTGTATAATGGATTACTGGAGTATTTACTCTTACAGCTGAGCCTAGATCTGAGATCTTTGGTATAACATCCTCTTTTAGCAATGCCTCTAATGCCTCTTCTCCAAATTTTGGAAGTCTTCTGTTGAAGAGTATATTAGATGGCTTTATGTCACAATGTATAAACCCGCTTTTATGTATGTGAATTACTGCATTAGCTAGTTTACTGAACATTACGGCAACTATTTGAGGCCATTTACTGGAGTGGCGTAGTGCTGAGTATTCTTGATTAACCAAGATCTCCCTTAAATCTCCTCCTTCCATATACTCCATCACTATCGAGGGGGGAGAAGAATAGTAGTCAGAAAAATTCTCATCAATAAAGCTAGCAAAAATTCTAACAAGGTATTTTGATCCCTTTGACACTTCTTGCGTCTTAGCAATTTCATAGAGCAGCTCATCATATCTAAACTCTTTCTTAACAACTTTCATAGCAAATTTTTTCATGTTTTTCTCTACCAGCAGTACAAAACCCATTCCCCCAGTTCCTATGACCTTTTCTACCTTGTATCCATAAAGAACGTATCCTACCCAAGAGTTTGGGTCAAATTCCTCAGCAGGTATGTATAGTTCATAAGTCTTGATCTTATTGCAAGCCTCTATTACCCCCTCTCTGCAAGCAAATAAGAACTCTTTCTTTGCATTTGATGAGGCGTTAAATCTCTCTAATGCTAGTCCCTTAAGATATGCGGTCTGGGCATTTCTTCTGATTTTCTCTGCTTCCTCAAGGAGGTCTAGAGCTTTTTTATATTCTTCAGCATGAATGTAAGCATTTGCTAAGGCTAACATGTTAGTGAAGTCCCTTCTTCTTTTAAGTGCTTCTTCAAAGTACTTTACTGCCTCTTTGTAATTCTTTTTGTTTAAGAAATACCATCCGAGCTTTAACGCTGGTGCGTCGTAAGTAGGCAAAGTAGATAATGCCTCAAAAAGCAGTTTCACGTTATTTTCGACTTCAAACTCATCTATCAGCTTGTTTGCTTTATCTCTCAATTTCTGCTCTAACTCTCTGTATTTTATTTCTGAAAAGAAAGAGTAGATTTTTAATGCCTCCAACTCTTCCCCCATTCTCTCAAAGCACTCTGCTGCAGCCAATGACTCCTCTGGGTACTTGGAGTCCAGTTGCCTATATAATTCGATTGCCTCTTCGCATTTTCCAAGTTTAGATAAGCTGATTATTGCCCTCCTTTTTATTTCGTCTGATGAAGGGTCTGACTTTAACATGTACTTTACTAAATCATAACTAATGTCCATTAAGTCAAGGAGGTGTTTTTTATTGCTTTTTAAAACTGGTATCCCTTGTACCAGCAAATACTCTCCATTAACTATTTCATTCTCTAGCTTGTCAAAGTGCAACACTATCATGTCCTCTGAGGAAAATACATAGGCATTAAGTTGAGGGATCTTCCCAGACAAGACTGCACTAACAAGTCCGTTCAAATTTTTACTGTCATAAACAGGTTTCGAACCCACTTTTACTTTTCCATTATCATATTTTATCTCATAACCTATGTTATCCTTTAGTTTTAGTTTTCCGTCCCATTCTCTAAGTATTCCATCTAAGTAGAGATAAGTCTTGTCTTCTTTAGTAAATGCAAAATACATGTTTAAATGCTTATGTATTATCTTATTTAATTTACCAGTTAATAATACTATTTAAAACGCTAGCTTAAATCAATGCTGATATTATTAACGCCAAGCTTTTTAAACCTTTCATTCAACCACTGCATGAACTCTTCTCTTCTCTCCATTGCAAACTCATATGCTAACTCCTTATAGTCAACATTAACTTGTGTATTAGAAAGCAATTCATCAACTATTGGATAAAGCTTCTTTGGGGAAAACTCGGTTTCGTTAATTACTAATATGTTGTCTTTCTCCAATTCCTCAACCACTTTTTCGTCTACTTTTGTCCTACTTATTACTACACCTTTATCGGGGTTATAAATTGACTTATACAAATTAATTATCTTGTATTCCCTTATCCTTTTCCCTTTCTCCTCAACAAATTCTGGCATTTCATCCTTTGTATTAGCCCCTAATACATCTGCTAAACCCTCATATAATCCCTTAATCCACCTGGCTCTCCATTCGTTTCCAGATAGAGGCTTATACCCTTTTAAATACCTCCATCTTTTCCACCAGTCATCTAGTTCCTTAAACTCAATAACGTAATTTGGTCTCTTTATAGGAATTTCCCCTGTTAAGTCTACAATATCTATGTAAAAACCCTTATAAATCATCATATCGGGTCTTAATGTCGAATACAATTTCCATACCCTTTCTAAGTCATTATTATCTTCCCATGCTATTGGTCTAGGTGCTTCAAGAAAGAAACTATAACTTCTCCCTAGACTGTCGCTAACTACTGCATTAGGTGGTATTGTTCCGCTCTTCTGTTTCCCAGTCCTATCAAAACTTATGTATCCATGTTCGGGGTAACTTAACTTGAACCCTTTTTCGGCTAGTTGCAAAAGAATTGAAGAAAACCCCCATGTTTGATAAATACTCCTCATGTTAGATCCAAAAGAGCTGTTTATTGCTTGTTTTCCTTTTGCTAGAAACTCTTCTGCAGTTATTCTTCCCCTTACTAGGTCATGAAAGTAGAGGAAGAGTTTTTTAACTAAGTGTTTTCTAGGATTTTCTATGAAACTTTTCATCTCTCTGCTAAACATCCACCCTTTAATATTCATTTTCTCTTTTAGCTCGTCTAATACAACGTAAAGATTGCTTATCCAATCATAAGCATCTTTTATCTTTCCTTGTATAACATAATCAACAAATTCCTCCTTCAGTTCCTCAGTTTCTTTAGGAACATTAATTCCAGTCTTGTCAATTCCCTCAACTTCTTTTAATTTTTCTAACACACAAAAATGAGAGTTAAAAGAGTTTTTAAGGTATTACCACAAACTTTTTTATTTCTTTAGAAGTTCTTCAACTTTTTGATTATATTTTTTCAAAACTTCATCTATTTCTTTTTCAGCTTCTTCATAGATTTTAACCAACTCAACGATCTTTTCTGAGACTACAGTTCCTCCAGCCCCTTTTCCCCCTTTATGCATTTCTATTCCTCCTAAGTAACCATTTACTTTTCTTATGTATTCCCATGCAAACTTATAAGATACATGCATCTTTTTAGCAGCTGTAGATATTGATCCAGTTTCTATAACATCCTTAACTAAAGATATTCCTCCTTTTCCAATTACTGGTTTTCCGTCATCACTTTCTATCCATAGTTTAAACCTAAACTTCATAAATCTAAACCTTGAGGATATATTAGCTTCATTATATTATCAATTTTTTGTTTTGCATCCTCTAAGTCTGTGCTAACGAAATTCACATGTCCCATTTTCCTCCTTTTTCTCACTTCTTTTTTGCCATACCAATATACCTTGCCATAATGGAGAACCTCTAGAGGTACGTTGTCAGTGCCTAAAATATTTACCATTCCACCGTAAGACAAAAGATCTGTAGACCCTAGTTCAAGATCAGTTATTGCCCTTATATGTTGTTCAAACTGTGAGACAAAGGCAACATCTAAAGTGTAATGTCCAGTGTTATGAACTCTAGGGGCAAACTCGTTGATGAGGATTTCATTACCTCTCACAAAGAACTCAATTCCCATAGTTCCAACATAATCAAGAGATTCCATCAGTTTTTTTGCTATTTCGGCAAACCTAGGATCTTTTATAGGACCATAATTGTAAACTAGTATTCCCTTTTCGTTATAATTAAAGGTAGGTGGGTAAGCTTTAAAGTTCCCTCTTCTATCTCTAACTGCAATTATTGATGCTTC
>ERZ1684502.218-NODE-218-length-10954-cov-64.147536_pt1 | contig 10954 bp, 7 predicted proteins | sample MGYA00580192_ERZ1684502 | MGnify/ENA primary metagenome ERZ1684502 (study PRJEB41476, sample SAMN13258264) | hydrothermal vent metagenome | biome: caldera [ENVO_00000096]; feature: acid hot spring [ENVO_00002120]; material: acidic water [ENVO_01000358] | place...
TCATTTGGTATACTTCTCGGATTGCCTTTGTGAATGAACCCTTGTGGTTAAACTTGTCAGTTATGACTCCAGTGGAGTTTGCCAGAAAGTACTTATTAGCAAAAACCCTTTCGGTCTTTATTGTTTTCTTGCCGATTTCAGTTTCCTTACTTTTGCTTAACACTTGGATCGGCTTTGGTAGTTTATTAGTTCCTCTTATATATATTTATGCTGCATCAATTAACGCTAGGTTTTACCCAGAGCAAATGTCTAATGCACCATTTTATGGCACCAGAATTCTATCAGCTGACTTATTATCCGCTGTTCCAACTCTATTTCTAGTCATTTTTGACATCTTTGCCCCTATCCCTCTCGGTCTACCATTCACTTTAGCCTTAACTTTGCCGTTCTTGTTTTTAAAGGGCTATTGGGAGAAAACATTTGAAAAGATAATAACTAACGTATAATTTTCTATAGATAGAAATTTCTTTTCGTGGTAAGCAATAATTTGTCCTTAGAAACTAAAACAAATGGTTTATATGAGCTCTGTAGAAATCCCTAATAAAGCATCTATTTATGGAAGGTATTACCGTATTATGACTTATCGTATTACTGTAAGATTACCTAAATTCGTGAAAAAATCACTAGAATATAAGTTGATAAAACAAGCAATAATTACATCAAAAAGAGTTCTCCCTCCTTATTCCTCCAAGTTTTCAAAGAGGAAGTACAAGCAGTACCAGCTCTTTGTCATATTGCTGTATAAAGTTTGGATAAACGTAAGCTATCGTGATATTATTGAGATAATATCATCGAACCCTACATTCGTCTCCCTTTTGTCCCTCTCTGATATACCTCACTTTACAACAATTCAGAAGTTTTGCAAAAGGATTAGCATGAAACTCATCACGTCTGTCTTCAGCAAGGTTGTGAAGTCTTTCCTAGGTTTGCTGGGAAATATAATCATAATTGATAGTACAGGTTTCTCCGTTAACTATCATTCGTTTTACTACGACAAAAGGCTTAACGACTTTGGCAAGAAAGTAAAGAGGAAGTACGTTAAAACAACGATAGTCGTTGATGATAAATCGCAGATAGTAGTTGCATATGACGTTCATTTTGGAGAGATTCACGATTCAAAGGAGTTCAAGAAGACGTTAGAAAACATGGACAAAGAATTAGTTAGTAAGTTCAAACTCATAATTGGTGATAAGGGGTATGACTCAGAGGAGAACCACGTTATTGCCAAGAGATATGACCTTCATGCAATAATACCTGCTAGAAACAAGGATGTACCAATATATCGAACAAAAGGGGAGAATAGGAAGAGAATGAAAAGACATTTGCAAGAAGAGTACAGAAGAAGGCCTATAGTTGAGACTGTGCATTCAGTATTAAAGAGGAAGAGCGGTTCTTATGTTAGGTCAAGGATCCCGGAACTAGCTGAAAAAGAGATTGCGTTAAAGATAATAGCATACAACATAAGAAGAACAATAATCATAAGTAATTCTAAATTTATTTTAATAATTTTTAGGTTTTCTACAGAGCTTGTGAAATCGATCAGTTTCATCTAGGCAGCATAGGGCAGTTTTATAAGAACAACTCCCATGGTACTGGCTAGTAGCAATATAAATGTTCTATTTAGATTAATCATTTTTATCTAGATAATTCTTCAAAACTAAGAGAAAGGATAAGAAAGCTATGTTTGAAGTTTAATCAGTTACTGTAATGATATCGACATTCTTTAATGAGAACAAATTACGAGGGATTTGCAAGGTTGTCATACATATTTTATTTAGGCATGATGATCTATTATAACATTTTAGCTAGGAATTCTGTAACCATAAATTCGTTTCAATGGTTCAAACGATTTCATTGTTAATGTTTATGAGACTGAAGACTTAGAGCCCATTGTGATTGCATCGAGGAAAAATAAGTAATATGTTAATTTCCTTCGACAATGAAAGATTCCATTTGGGACTTAGTCCTCATTTCCTAAGCGTATTTTGTATCAGTTAAATACAATAAACCCTTTTTAGTTCGTATTTGCGTACTAAATCTTTTGAGTATATATTTTGCCTCAAAGTCCTAACCTAATTAGTAAAAGTTTAGTTAATATAAATAAAATTTCTAGCTTAGCATCTTTTTAACAAATTTTTGTTGCAAGTCATCAATAATTTTTTGAACCTTAGTAACATCAACATTGTACTTTTTCCCTCTTTTATAACTAGTTAGTCTCTTGCATAGTATATATGCAAAAATAAACTACATTCCTTGTTGTGGTGCCGGAACTCCATTACTTTCTAGCATTTTTTATGACTTTTTTCATACTTTTCATACTTGATATGCATTCGGATCCTTGAGGTTTATCTCTAACTCTTTTTGTTTTAGGTTCTTTTATGCTAGTTTTTCAAATCTTTCTATTAAATCTTTAATCTCTATCATACTCCCCAAGAATAATTTTCGTATACTCCTAATTTAAACTAGTGAGTTTAAGCTAATAGTATATTTTAAGCTATTAACAGATATTAATACAAACCAGTAATTAACTTATTTAATTTGAGTTTATAGCTTAAAATTTAATTAAGTAAAAACTTAGATTTTATTTAAATAGGATGATTATTATAAAGAGCTTATTTCCTATCTGGTGGTCATGAGTTTTTTAGTCTTTTCACTTGTATTTTATCTCATGTACCCTTCTAACCATCAAGGCGATTATTAGTTGTACACTTCGTTTTAGCTATGTAAGAAATGGTCGGAAACCTGTAATGGAATAAAAAAGGATAAGTTGCTTTAAAGACCTAAAATAAGAATAAAGAAATTAGTTTTGCTTTTCTAGTATGTTACCAATTTTGTATACTTCTTCAGGAGAGAGATTAATAAAGTCAAAGCTTATTTGAATAACCTCTACTGTAGCGCTCTCTATCATCGTAGAATCACTATTGTTTATCGTTAACGGTATAAAGTTAATTGTTATCATTTCGAGCGGTCTAAACATATGCTTTATTGGTAATGTAAGTCTGCCCGACTTGTGTTTAAGCATTGTACTTAAGGGTGGAGTACCTTCTAATGATCTTACACCGTTCTGGTATATCATAAGGTAACCGTCTATGTTTGGAGTTACGTTAACATAAGCGTCTGCTAATATCCAGATGTGACTTGAAGGTACTGTGATACTAGTTACATTGTCAATTAAACTCTGACCTATCTTTAGTGACATTTTAGCCAGGATTGGCTGATCTTTAAGATTATGCGAAGGTATTTCGATAATTAATTCAAGTTTTTCTACGCTTATGTAGGGTTTATAGCCTAGTTTTGCTAATTTTTCCTTTATTTGTTTAAGTTTTAAACATGTTATGAGACTCGAGTTCTTACATTCCGATTCCTCATCGTCGTCATCATTCCACCTAGCTGGTTGTACTCCTTTATTTACTTTCTTTTCAAAATTGTAATCTTTTTTATTATTACTTATTTCTTTGCTTATTCTTAATCATACGAGTTTGCATCTTATTTTGAGCTTTTAGCTTTTACTCCTTTTTATTTGGTATTACTACGGAAATTTTTTGACTAACTAATTAAGAGAAAATTAAGGACACTACAACCTTTTTAGACCCTTAGATATCTAAGAAAAATTTATGAAAAAGTAAAATTGGTTTTTACCACAGTTCATTATAGATAAAATAGTTATAGGTTAGAATTTAAGCATTATTTAATTTACTAGTTTTAATTGTAAATCAGTTTCCATTAACATAAGTAATTAAATGAACTATTTAAAACTTGTTTCATCGATATTTCCTTAAAACTTATTTAGAAACTAGCCGAAATTTATATAAAGTTTAACAGCGTTAATTATGATGTGTCAGAAACTCCACAAATAGATCTACAAAAGTTAGTCAAAGAGCTTTTGGATAAAGCCTTAAAGGATATAAAAGCTTCAGAAATCCTTTATCGTGAAAATTTGAAAGACCTTGCTATATTTCATTTAGAGCAGGCAAGCGAGAAGATACTTAAAGCATATTTCATAGGCTATCAAAGGAAGCCTTTAAGATACTTATTAGAAATGTACGAAGTTGCTGAAACAACTGGAACAATTTCTGCAATTATCCCTAATAAATACAAAAGTCTTCATCAGACAATTAAAGATATTATCAAACAACTTGCTGATCCTAAAAATCTCGGTCACGATCTCGCTGGGTTTTTAGACAAAAAATTAAGGAATTTGTACGAAGATATATGTAAAGTGGATTTTGAAGGATACTTAAAGTTTTTACTAAATGGCTTTATTGCTGCCCTCCACATACTGAAACCGAAGTTTATAAATGGGCTTCGAAATAAAGGCATAAATGTTAAGCAAGCCGAGAATGAGGTAAATTCCTCAATTAGCTTTGTAGCTCAACTTTTTAATCAGCTAATTACCTATATTGAAAATTCTAATTTGAAGAACATCATCTGTAATGAAGAAGTGAGGGAATCAATATCTATCAAGGAATTGTCGAAAGAGATTAAAGAAAACTCGGAACCATGTATATATGATAGTGTGGAGATCTATAAATCAATTGATAAAGAAATTAGAGATCTTCTCGAGAAATCATTAAGGGATGAGAATGAAACAATAGCAAAAATTACAAGTAGCATTATTATGTATTTTAGAGATAATAATACAGAAAATTCTAAAACTTATATAGAAAGCCTTTTGTATGAGGTAGTATCACCCATATTTGTGCTTCCGCTACATCTCTGCCTTTATAAATATTACGATATCTCCAGGTACCCCGGAGGTAAAATACCAGGAGAAGAGTATAAGATAATACCAGAAACTATTGAGCTGTTGAAAGAAGTACATAAAACTGTGGAACATGTAGCTCAAGTCTTTCCGGAATTTGGGCTTCGATTAGATTAAGTTATAACCTAACTATTTTTCCTAATAAACAAGTAAGTCAAACAAGGTCTAATTATATATTCTTAGTTAAAGAGTGTAGCCGAGAGTAAGAATTAAACTTCAACAAAATGTCATTTTCCCTTCAAAACAAAAATTTCCGTTGAGTAATCTTATCTATGAGTGACATGGTCTTTTGACGTTACGTCCTTTAATTATGAATTAGTTATATAGTTTTTGACATAAATATATACGCGTAGAAGGACATAACACAGCAAAGTAATAGAATGAAGTTTACGACTATAATTAGCTTAAGTTTGTTTCCTGTGTATCAGATAATGTTGCAGCTCAAGCCAAAATTAATATAATAAATACTACGCTATCTCTATTTTGCAGAAAGCAGGTATTACCAATTTTTTGCTAGTAACGCTTATAAGCAAGTACTGAGTTGAAACAAGATTATGAATGAAAATAAAGATAAACAGAAAAAAGATAAATTACCAGAAATGCTTGGTATCAGCCAATATATTATGTATGCATATACGAATGAATTAGTAGCTGAATGCGAGAAAAAGGTAGAAAGGAAAATATCAGCTGTAAATGTTTATGAAATTCGGGAGGACTACATTGTTAATAAGGGATCAGACCCTGCTATATTAGATCGAATACCTTGCATAGTCTCTCTAAACATAGTGGGAAGAGAGGAATGCGAAGAGTAAAAAGATTTAATGATACAGTATGCAAATATAAGATGAAATTTGTGGTGTAGATTAACAGCGATGAAATTAAGTCTATGGCTTCAGAGGAATCTCGAATTTTCTAAGTTAGTAAGGAGTTTCGTAAATAACGTTATACTGAAAATTCCTACTTATAAGAATGGAGAAGACAGTACAAACCTATAACCCGTTTCTTCGAGCCCTCTAAGTATTCTCCTTTTTAGTGTTACTCACGCCTCCACTGATTTCCAAATATTACTATTCTATCAACCTCTCTATGAGTTCTAAAAGCTTAGTAAACAACTCGGATTTTTCTAACTCTTCGAAGGTTTTAGGTAGCTTATTAGCGACTATCTTAACAATGTAGAGTTTCTTTCCGCCCTTTAGCTTATAAGGCTCATATGGATGTTCATCTTTAGTTGATAGGTAGACCAAGAACCCCTTATCCACATCCCAGCCATGCATATAAGTATACACTTGATATAATGCGTCTCTATCGCCCCTCGAACCAGACTTTAGAGGATCTTTATACTCCTTATACTTTACATCGCCCACTGCGACGGGTTTCTTTTCAACCTCAACAACTATATCCGGCACTAAGTAAGAATTAAGTTCTGACTCAGTGACAAGGGATCGCTCTTTATCACCTGCTTTCCTCACTTCTATCTCAATTCTTTTAGTTTCACTTAACCGGTTTGCAGCTCTCATCATCACTTTTCTGACAAAACTTTCAAAGAGATCATTCATATCGATATAGAGTGCTGGTACCCTTATGGACTTCTTTGAGTGAGATAATTGCTCGTTTTTTAGCCACTTCCTTATAATTTCAGTAAGTTTAATTAAGTCGCCTATATAGGGCCTATCTAAAGGTGTTGCGAGGAGTAAATCATGAATGTTGACATTTATTGTTGATAAAGATGGATAGTAGCCAAGTTCAAGCATAGCCTTAAATATAATGTTTAGATCTTTGCTCATATTTATAACTTTGAGTAATTGGATTTTTTCACGGTAAAGCATATAAGCAGTATCCAGTATGTATCGATTTACGGGATTGTCAACAGTATAGTATTGAGCCTCGTACGCTATTCTTGGTGAAGAACTAGAAAACAATGTCTTAGGGAGAAGCGAGCTAAGCATTCTACCTCTGATTACTGTGCCCTCTTCAACCTCCGTTCTTGGCATTTCTAAAAAACCGTAAGCTAAGGCTTCACTCAACTTCTCTAAGTATCTCTTTATAACTTCGATAATTGGGAGATCAATATCGCTTTCACCCTTACCCGGCATAGAGATTAAGTTTTCTATTTCTTTTATCTCTTTGAAATTCTTAGCTTCGCTAACAGCTATCATCCATACCAAATTTGTTATGTTCATCTTTGGCTTAACAACAATAGTAACGTCTCTACCTTTACTATCATTAAGATTGAACATTCCTACATAACCTTGGGCTCTGATTGCTACTTTTCTTTCAGGCTTTAGTTTAACTTCGAAGAACTTTCTTTTAGATAAATCCAAGAGTCTATTAAGAAACTCCGTATCCCACGCCAAGTCTTCTGGTAGAGCCTTTTCTTTCCACTCACACATAACTATCGGTTCACTCAATGCTGACCACTCTTGGGATTCTCAAGTTTTTCCTCTATATCTTCAATCAGATTGTCTGCTTTTTTGTTCACTATACCAGTTGTAAAGAAGTAGTCCTCGATTAGCGGTTTTATGCTGGAGTTCCACGTATCGATGAGACTCTCTTTATCCTTAACACCTTTAAAGAATAGGTGGCCTATACCCTTCTTGCCTATTAGATCCTCAAATAATCCGTTAACTCCGTTAAATATGTCTACTGCTACCTCTTCCACTTCCTTTGGTACTCCTTGTGTCTTTAGAAGTTCTTTCAAATCCTTTACGTCAGCATCTATTTTAACAATCTTAAACCTACGTCTTAGAGCTACACCAATATCAAATGTCCCCCTATCAATATCGTTAGCGGTTGCAATGATATATAGGTTCTCTGGCACTTCCAAATCTTCTCCAGAATATGCACGCCTAACCAAGTGTCCACGATATTCAAGGGCAAACATTAGCTCGCCGAAAACGTTAGCAACATCTGCCCTATTGATTTCATCAATAACTAACACTACCTTTTTATCTTTATGTTGTTGAGCATAATGACGCAATCTGAGAAAAAGTTGCGGTTCAATCGCTAACTCAGTACTGGTGCCACGTGGCTTTAGTATCATGCGTTCGATAAAATCATCATATCTATAGTTTTTATGAAACTGAACCATAATCCAAGATCCACTGCGCCCCTCATCTGTTAATTTATGTGCTGCCCACATAGCAAGATGCGTCTTGCCAGTTCCGGGAGGGCCTATAATTATGACTTGTTTAGAATTCTCCACAGCTTTGATTACTTTATTTAGCAGATCTTCCTTGGGCTTCTGCTCGGGGAGCCTCGGAGCAGGGAATGTAAACTCTTCTTGAATTTTTAATGAAGCACTTGAAACGTTTTTCTGTCCACTCACATCGACCCCTATGCCGCTTCCATCTTTGGTTTTAACTTTTCCATCTAAGCTTACTCCAAAATCAAGATCATCAAGAAGAGTATCAGTAGTTTGTCCTTGATCATTTTCTTTAGTTTTTATCATAGGGAACTCAACTTTCGCAGTGTCCTTCTCAGAAGGTAAAAATGAAGGAGAGATTACTAATGCGGAGCTATTAAGAGATTTGAAGACCTTTACTATCTCCCTGCTCCAGTCTTCCTTGACCATATCTATTATTTTAGATACTTTAAGGTTATTATCTAATTCTACAACAACATAATTCTTAAATACATCTGGGTTATCTAAAGGACCGATAAGAACAATAACTTCTCTCTTCCCTTCCTCGGGCAACATATAGGGGAACGGCATTATATGAATGGTAACTTTGTAGTTATTATTAGATGCTAAATATGTATAATACCAATGCCCATTTCTAATAGGTACTTCTATTTCGATTTCGAAGCCTTTTCTTTGTAAAGCATTTTTAACATCTTGGATTGGTGCATAACGGGAGAGTTTATCAGTTATAGCTTTATCTAGAATTCTTTTTGCAATATAATTATTACAACCTTGTTGATAAGGGAAATTTATCATTTTTATGTAGTTGTACCAATCTTCACCATAAACTGCTTTAAAAATATGTGAGTCCTTTCCATCATGTAATGCTATTAGGATTGCGTTTAACAGCTTTGGGTTGTTAGAATATAGAATCATGTCGATAAAGGGCTTAAACTTTTGCTCAACTTGTCCAGCAAGTTCATTTATAATCTTGTTTGCGTAGGGCGGAATAACATAATGATGATTGATGTGCATCTCAATAATATCTTTTTTGTAATAATAAAATGCAAGTCCAGTTTTAGCTAGAAGTTCTCTAACAATTTTCTCTGCTTCTTTGTATTCTATCTGAAGCATAGCACATAGAGATTCTGCTGATTGATCTCTATCAACAAAATCTCTACTATGATTTAATACATATAACACATAACTTAGAGCATCTCTTTCGTGTTCGCTTAATCTGCTAATTCTTTTTCTTGACTCATATTCTAGATTCATCGAAAATTTGTTGATGCATTCTATTATTGCGTTTTTTACCCGTTCAGGTATAAATCTACTAGGATAATATTGTGGTACTATGCTAAAAGCTCTCCAAGCTTTGTCGCCATCCATGCCATAAAGTCTTGCATACACTTTTGCATTATTTGGCGTAAAAAACCTCAGATAAAGTGCTAAAGCAGATTCTGGGTCTTTGCAAAAATCCTTTATCTTTTCCTCAAGCGCTTCTGACATGTTTATCCTCCGCCTCTAATCTCTGTAATTGAATACTGCAATTTTGCTCTTCAAGCCAAATTAGTTTATTCCCTTCTATTTTCCTCTTAATTTTCTCTTTCTTTATATTTCCATATATTTTCATGAACTTCATTTCCTTCTACCAATTAAGTCTCTTGAGACAAGAGGTTAATAAATTTTTTAACGGTTTTTAGAGCCTAAATTTACCAGTTGCTAGTGTGAAGATTTGGCTGTTACTATAGTTTCTAGAGCTTTTCCTAAGAAAGTATTCCTAACTTTTTCTTACCCCTCTGACTCTTCAACGATATGTATTATTTAAAGATTTCTATTAACGTAAAACTAACAGTAAAATAATGAAATCGAGGATAAGTAAAAATCTAGAAAATTTACAATCCTCCCGTTAACTTGTGATGATAAATACTCTCGATAGTATATAGGTTCTTTAAAAAGGAAGAGTTAGAAAGAACTCACACGAAATTTACAGTTTGTTACTCTCCTATATTGAAAAGCCTAAATTCTCAACGGGATATTCATAAGTAACACATACTATTTCAGATTTAATAACTGGGATCTCAATGATATTTAACCCCTTAGACTACACGATCCACATAATATTCAATATAATCTTCTTCATTATTCTGAACTATTGCATACTTAGATATTTGAACCGGCTTATTACCATCCACAACGAACTGATACTTATTAGAACTGCGGAGTCCTCCCAGTTCTTCAATAACTTTAGCCATGGTAAATTTGTTACTAATCGAACTATGACCATTTAAATATTACAGATAGAAGTTATCGGTTTTATCTAGGCAAAATGAATAGAAAAATTATATATAAACATCTGATAGTGTTTTAAATTTAATGTGAGACATGAGCCTTTATATTTTTAGGGGAAGCCTTATGATTAAATATTGTTAATCTCATCTTGAGCTTAACTGTATTATGATGTCGTCTTCTTACATTACATAGCTAATAAGACGAAATTTGGTTCCGCCCTCAATAAGTTAGCAGTAAAACTATTAGAGATTGAGAAGTATCTTGAAAGGGATGAAAGTTAGAGAAAGTAAGCAGGCCATTATAACATTTCCGATGTTACATACAATCAATTATTTTATAGTTGAAGAGTACTTGCTGAACCCCTTCTCAGATCGAAGCTCTTAGAGGTATGCAGAGGGTTTAGTAAGTTAGATATTTGGATCACTACATAGAGACTAAACACATTATGCTATTCGTTTCAGATCTTGCATTAGCATCCTTTTCAGAGTTAACCTTGCTTTTAGAGACAAAATTGTAGAACTTTTTGTCACTACAAACTCCAGCATAACATGAAAAAATAGGTCGTGAGGACGAGGGCCCACAGAAGAAAGATTTGCAGGAAGTTGTATGACATTTTAGAATTAAAAGACAAATAAAAAAGAATTTTATTATTCATATACCTCTAATGTGGGATCAGAATTGTTGTAGACGTTGCCCGGAATTGGATAAATTATTTGTGGAGTTATTGAGACCCAAACCCAACCCGGGATAACTGAAGGTGTGGAAAACGTTTCTACAGA
>ERZ1684502.219-NODE-219-length-10912-cov-210.773418_pt1 | contig 10912 bp, 7 predicted proteins | sample MGYA00580192_ERZ1684502 | MGnify/ENA primary metagenome ERZ1684502 (study PRJEB41476, sample SAMN13258264) | hydrothermal vent metagenome | biome: caldera [ENVO_00000096]; feature: acid hot spring [ENVO_00002120]; material: acidic water [ENVO_01000358] | place...
ACTTTAGTAGATTTACTAGGAAAAGAGCCAGTATTGATACTAATGGATGAGATTGCATATTACCTAGTATTATATAAGAAAGCTGGGAATCCAACTTATAGGGATTACGGCTCACAAATTAATTTATTCCTTGAGGCTTTGGCTGAAGCAATTAAAATAGCCCCTAAGGCAGTTTTAGTCATTTCAATGCCAATAAGCGTTTCTGGCAATGAAATTTCCGTTGAGGATAGCTATAAAGATAGTGAAAGCGACATTAGAGCTCTCTATAAAGTAGTAAGCAGAGTTGCAGCAAGAGAATTAACGCCCGTCTCGCCTTCTAACATTGCAAACATATTGAAAGTAAGGATTTTCAAAGAAATACAGAGAGAGGCAGCAAAGAGCATTTCAAATGAGCTTTACAACATTTACTCTAGAGAGGAGTTCAAACAATTCTTTGGGAGCGAAGCTTATAAACTTGCACAGAAAGTAATAGAAACTTATCCCTTCCATCCAACTTACATCGATACGTTAGTAGAGATTGTCAATAATCACGAGAAGCTAGAGAAAACTAGAGACGCAATTAGGCTCACAAGGAAAGTAGTAAGAAAGCTGTATAATGAGAAAAGCAATGCAGAGCTAATAATGCCTTACCATCTTGATATAGAAGATAGTGAATTTCAAGGAATCCTCTTATCAACTTCAAGTTACAGGGGTTATATAAGTGCTATACAGACTGACATTATAGGCAAAGCAGGGAGTTATGATAAGCCAGAATTGGCTAAAGTTGTAGCTAAAACGATTTTCATTAAGAGTTTTGTCTATGGAGACTTCAACAAGAACTTAAGGGTTTACCCAACTAAACAAGATATCATAGTCTCATCTTATGAGCCCTATTTCGTTAAAAGCAATAAACTTCAACCCAATGATTTTGCAGACGCAATAGAGTGGGAAGCTAGCAACTTAACTTATCTTGTAAAGCAAACAGACAGATACTGGTTCACTCAAATAATGACTCCTGCAAAGCTTATTGAGGAGAGGGCAAAGCAAGTTGACAATGTAACAGCTATTGGAAAGGTAAAAGAGATAGCAGAAAAATTACTCACAAGAACCCCTAAAGACATTCAATCAAACTCTAGGAAGTCAAAATCTCTTTCAAAGTCAATATTTGATGCAGAGAACAGTAAAGTCCTTGAAAAACCAGAGCTGATAGACTTTGACGATAAAAAATATATCCTTACGGTTTTACTTTCAATACCCTCTCAGTCTGATTTAGAGGAATTAATTTATAGGACACCTAAGGGTGGGCAAAGAGTGAACGCAAACACTGTTTATGTAGTCTTCCCCAAAGACGATGAGTCTATGAATCGTGTAGTGAATTTCGCTAAGAGTTTAGTAGCTTGTGATGAAATTGGAGATAAAGAGTTAGAAGGATTATACAGTGACGCAACAATTAGGAAAGTTATGCAAGAGAAGCTGGAAGAGCTTTGTTATTCAGAGACTGGAATACAGGGGAAGTTGATTAGTAATTTGATTTCAGCTTTAAGCAAAATAGCATATCCGCATTATGATAATGGGAATACAGTAAAAGTAGAAACAATGCAGTTTACAGACACCCTTATTCAGTCAGCAGAAAGCACTTTAAAGTCTATTTCCCCACCTAAATATCTAGAAGATTTTGACTTTGATTATCTTGATTATTTAATGTCTAGCAAGATTCACATCTCATTATCAGAGATTACTGATGAAAAGAAGGTTAGTGACATAATAGATTACTTCTATACAAATCCTGCATTACCAATGGTTTCCGAAGAGAAGATAAAAAGTGCCCTGCGTGATGGCTATGAAAAATTAAAGTTTGGAATAAGGAGAAAAGGCAAGTTATATTTCAAAAAGATCTATTCATGTGAAGATCAGAATTGTCAGCCACCGCCAGAATCTGAGGCAGAAGATATAAACGGGATTGAACCAGATGATTATATAGTTCCTTCTAAGCTCGCATTGAAAGAGCAATTAAGCAACTTAAAGCCAGAGGAAAACAAGGTAAGTGACGGTTTAGTTAGAATATGGTATGAGGTATATGATAGTGCTAATAATAAATATGTTAAGGTTGATGAAGCATTAAACGTTTACGATACGGAAACCTTAATTAAACTACCGATAGTAAAGAGGAAGGAGTTCTTACCAGAGGGCATTGACGTTAAATTAGAGGAAAATGAGGTTGAAGCTAAGCCTGAAGAGGAAGTTGTAATAAATGGAACAGTAGAAGGAATAGGAATATTTAAAGGAGAGCTAAAGTTGTCAGCAAGTATAGGTGAAGTTTCGCCTTCGCAATTCGCCCTAGATGAAAATAAGAGGGTTGAAAAAATTGTATGGAAGTTTAAAGCCCCTAAAGATTGTGGCGATTATACATATACTTTAACTGTATACAGAGACTCTCAGGCATTGAAGAGCTTAAATGTTAAAGTGAGAGTGAAAAAGCCTTCTGCTAAAATCTCAAAGATTGTTCCACCTCGTGACACTAAAGTTTCTACACTTACAATTCAAGTTGAGGAGTCCAACTTTAAGCCTCTCTCAATATTAATGAAAAAGTTTAGCTCAATATGCAAAGTTTCAAAGGCGGAATTCTCTCTAGAGGCAAACATAAATGACATGAATTCAAAGTTATGTTTATGCTTAGAAGACGCACCAATAGAAGACTTACAGACAGTTATTGCAATGATTAGCAGATATAGTATGGGTCTAAAGAAGATTAATTATACAGTCACTCTAAAGCCTAGATATGGGAATTACTTTAACCCGCCTAGCTTTACCCCAGATGAAGAGAAAGAACTGCAAAAGTATATAAGTTATGAGGAATACAAAGGTTGAAATCATGGAGAACGGAGAAAAGGTTACAATTAAGTTTTCAGAGAGGAGGTCTGACGGAAAAACAAAACAAGTCGCTCATGTTTATCATGCAGGCATAAAAGTCTTTCAAGCCTACGCAGACCAAACTACTCTAAACAGCTTTCTCGAATTAATAAACTACAAACCTAATAAGAGCAAATCCGGGAAGACCGTGTATATTGATGGTGAAAACACAGATGAACTTCTCAAAAGAATTGTGGTCTTTTTGGGTTGCAAAGAATGCATAAGGAGTAGCGTGAAAGTTAGACATATAATGGAAGCTATTACTGAACTTAACGAAATTGAAGCTTTATTTTGGTATAGTAGAATGATAGAAATGTATAAGAAGAAAAAATATGCTGGGGTATGTAGAGTTGCAAAATCCTTCAGAGTCCTCTACGGAATTGACTAAGTTAAGAACACTTCAATTATTAAAAAAGGTATTTGAAGGTTTTTCTCTTCATCCCTTCTTCTTTATTCTTAACTTAAAGGGAGATCCGCCAATAACTCCTTATGCACATCAAACCGAACTTCTTTTTAGGCTTCAGTTTAGGAAACCAATAAGGGTTTTAATAGGCGATGAAATAGGATTAGGGAAAACAATTGAAGGAACACTCATAGGGAAGTTTCTAGAGAAACGTGACGGTATAAAAAGGGTATTAATAATAGTTCCTAGGATTTTGGTTCAGCAATGGATTAGTGAACTTAAGAGATTCTTTATAAATGCAAATGAGTTAACGAAGGATTATTTAAGAACGGAATCTGAATTGCCAGAAGGATGGTATGTAGCTTCTATTGACTTAATTAAACGAGAGGAGTATAGAGAAAAAGTTGTAAAAACTAAGTGGGATTTAGTGATTGTAGATGAAGCCCATAGAGTTGGAATGACCTCCCCTAGTAACAAGACGGAAAGATATAAGCTTGTTGAGGAGCTAGCTAAAGATACAAAAAGAAATATTGTTCTTCTTTCCGCAACCCCACATAGAGGCAATGTTAATGATTATCTAAATAGGCTTAGACTTGTTGACCCTTTTCTTTTTGGTGATAGTGCTTTAGATAGTCCAGAATTTTACAGAAGGACTCTCAACTCAATTGTTATACGCAGGACAAAGATGGACGTAAATGATATTTATGAAAAGAGAGAGATATTCAAGCGCGCGAACCTAATTGCAAGAGTTATAAAGGCCACTGAAGAAGAAAAAGAGTTCTATGACACCCTTTTTAATTTCCTTAGAGAAAAGTTAATTAAATATCATGAGTTAAGGGGTGAAGAGCCTAAAGCTCTACCCTTGCTTTTAACTTTAATTGCTAAAAGAGCTTCATCAAGCCCGAAAGCTGCAATTAACACGCTTGATAAAATCGTAACTAAAAGGTATTTAATAGTAAGTGGAAAAGCTTCAACGCTTGAAGAAGCAAATAAAATACTTGAGCAACTTGAACAAGAGGTTGAGAGAAATAAGGAAATAAGAAATCTAATGAGTAAAGTGGAAAGTTACCTAGAAGAAGATTTTAATGACTACGAGGACGTAGAGGAAGATAAAGAGATAGATACATATATAGATAAGGTGGCTCAAGAGGCTATAAAAATAGGGTTCTTTAATGAGAAAGATATAGAAACTCTTGAGAAGTTAAAGGATTTAGCAAATAAGATTATGCAGAACGATAGCAGATTAAAGGCAGCACTAAAATTAATTCAAGATCGTTTAAGTAAGGGCGATAAAGTAGTTCTATTTACAGAATATAAGGACACAGCGGAATATATATACAACGCAGTGAAAAAGATAACACCTCAAGTCGCATTAATAACTTCTGATAGAATAGAGTTACCAGGTTTAGGATTAAAGAAGCCAACAATAGAAGATGTGAAAGATTACCTAAAGAGAGGAAAACTGAAAGTGATAATTTCTACTGATGTTGCCTCTGAAGGGTTAAATCTTCAAGTAGCAAACGTTTTAATAAACTATGAACCTAGCTGGAGCCCAGTTAAGATTGAGCAAAGGTTAGGGAGGGTGTGGAGATTAGGACAAGAAAAGGACGTCTTCGCATATACTATATTCCTTGGAACTGACAGCGATAGAGACGTACTTGAAATACTTTATAAGAAGCTATTAGTGACAATGGTATCATTAAACAATCCTAGAGTTACGATAGGAGAGGAAATCGTACTTGATGAAGAAACTGTAACAATAAGTTTAGATGCAGGGACTCTCTCAACGAGCCTACCTATTGATACTGCAACAGGCAGACCGAAATATACTGAATATAAGGCAATTGTAAATTATCTTCAAGGAAAGGACGTATTAGAGAGATACATTGAAGAAATTATTAATACTTTACAATCACTGAAAAAGATGGCAGAAAAATTAGGTTTAACTAAGCAAAATGTGCAATTCAGAATTGACGTAGTTTTTAAACTTCTAGGTAATTTACGTGATACGCCAGACCCCTTAGAGCCAATCTTTAGGGAATTGGTAATTAAGGTTTCTGAGTTAAAAGGTGAAAAAGTAGATGAAAAAGGTTCAAGATTGTTTATTGAAGGGGCAGAATTAAAAAGTATTTATGATTATTATCAGAAATTATCAAGGGATCTTTCTGACACAAATGACTATGATAAGCCAATATATTTGCTTTCCTCAAAACAAATAGAGAATATTAAGGAGCTTCATTTATTTAAGGTCACTGCATTCCTCGATAATAGGCCAACTTACTCTGAAGTTGTTGGTGTTAAGATTTTAGCTGATGGAAATAACGAAATAGTCAGAGGAAAAGATTTAATTAAACTGCTTAACGACTCATTAAACTCAATAACTGCAACAATAGAAGAATATCAAAACGCTCTTATGGATAATATTAGGGCTAAAATACCACCAAATATATGCGATGCAATTAGAAATGCTGAAAAAGAGATGATAGATTACGTTAAAGATATAGAGAGGAATGAATTTAGCTCACAGCACAAAGATTGGAAACCAAGAGATGGTAAAGAGTACGACTGTAGGAAAATTGATTATATAGGTAGTATAATTTACACAACTTCCTCAAACACTTCTGCCTCTCCTCCACCACCGCCATATAAGGTTAAGGAAATAGAGAAAAAAGCAATGGAAATTGCAATGGAATATGAGAGATCACAAGGAAGAGTTCCACAAGATGTTAGTGAAAGAGAACACTACGATATTCTAAGCGTAGGAAATAATGAAATAAGATATATTGAAGTTAAGGGGAAAGCAGGGCTAGATCTAAAGGTTGAGTTAACAGAGGCAGAGTTTGAAACTGCAAAAGAAAAAGGGGAGAACTACTGGCTTTACATTGTTTATGGGATAGAAACTGATAGACCTAGGTTGTTAGCAATAAGGGATCCAATTAGAAACGTCAAATGGAGTGAGATTAGTGCAAAAAGATATATATTTACTCCTTAGGTGAAATTTATGAAAACAATAGTAGATGAAGGTTCTTTTAAGATAGAAATATATGGAGGATATAATGAGATAGGAGGAAACTGCATAGTAATAAAGGATGGAGATAAGAAGATTGTTTTTGATAACGGGCTTAGATTTAACGTATTAAAAAAGTATTTTCGTGGAGACATTAGACCTTTAGGCGCAAGAGAGTTAAGGAAAGTTAAAGCAATCCCTCCCATAAAAGCCCTTAGTGATGCAACTGCAATTTACATTTCTCACTTTCACTTAGATCATCTAGGTTTACTCAACCCACTGCCAGAAGGAGTCAAGGTTTATGTCCCCTCATTAGAAATACTTAAAGTAATAGAGGATTGGTATGCAAGAAGCCCTAGTTGGTTATCGCAAATTCCTCATAGCAGTCTCACAGAGGTTAAAGAAATAACTCCTTATAAGCAAGACGAAAATGGAGTTATAGCAATACCAGTTAGCCACAGTGCATACCCGGCTTTTTCCTTTATTTATCAAGGATCAAAGACAGTTTTTTATAGTGGAGATTTCAGGGTTAAAAGCCCTTACGAAATTGACACAATATTAAACCTTCAAAGCGTAAGCACAAATATTGATATTGCATTAATAGAGGGAACTAACATAGGTAATGTTGAAACGCCAATATCAGTTGATGAGTTCAAAAGCATTATAAATAGAATGTTAATCCAGGGCTCTCTAATTACAATAAGCATTGATAAGCTAGATTTTGAATTGTTCTCTTTTGTCTATAATACCTCTAAATTGTTAGGCAGGAAAATTGTTATAGCTTCTCCTAAATTAGTAGATATTTTGCCTAAGTGGCTAAATAGCTTTGAAAACATAGTGGTTGCAACTGAAATAGGAATGGAGAAGCCTTTAACCGCGCCTTTAGATGATATAAGCCTAACTGAGGAAGTGTTCAAAGATCCTAGCAACTATGTAGTTATCCAAGAACTTACAGATTTCCTTGAGATGCTTAGGAGAAGGCAGTTATGGGATGAAAATTTGCCCAGTGATGCAATAACAATATTGACAACACCAGAGCCTTTAGAGGAAGAATCGGAAATTTATGAGAGCTTGTTAGCTAAATGGTTGAATTTGCTGGGCGTTCAAGTGTATAGGGTGAGGCTGTCTGGCCATTACCATCCTTACGAATTAAAGGAAATAATAAATACGTTAAAGCCAAAGAGAGTTGAACCAATACATACTAATCACCCAGGGTTGATGAAGTCTCTGGTTTCTTCAATTCAACAAAAATTATAATTGCTCTTGAGAATTTAATCATATGATAAAATGCCCTTACTGTGGCTTTACGGGGGATTTAAAAGACTTTAAGCTTTTAAGAGAGCCTTGGAAGTTTAACTTCTACATAGTTAGAAGGCTTGAGTGTCCTAAATGTCATGGAATATTTCAGTACTATCAAGGAGAGACTAAAAGCAAAAAGGTTGTAGAGTTCGTAATTAGGATGAAGCCTAGACCGAAGTAACTATTTCCTTTGAAGAAAATTATACAGTAGATCAATTATATGTGTTTTCTTCTTATTAAATTTGTAATGGAAGCCTCAAGTTTATTTTTTACCTTGTTTTACGATTTACTCTTATGAAGTTTAAACTTGAAAAAATAGGCCCAATAAAAGAAGCCGAGATTGAACTTGGCGATATTACGCTCTTTCTCGGTTACCCTTCGACTGGAAAGTCTTACGCTCTTAGAAGCATTTACTCCACGTTACTTCCTTTAGATTCTGCTCATGAAACAACCCTTAAAGGGTCTATTTTTAACTCCTTATTTAGCAAAGAGTTATGGATAAAGGGTGATTATGTCCTTTCATATTTGACGAATGCGTTTTTAGTTGGCTCTTGCAACATTCAGCAGGATTTAGAAAAAATTGCAAATGAAGTTGGGCTTCGATTAGATGTTGACACAAAAATTTCTGAAAATGAATGCGAAGTGACAATTAAGTTCTCTGAAGCTGAAAACGTAACTACATTAGTGCAAAGAGTTGTTCGTAGAGTAAAAGAGACATTAAAAAATGAAATAATCAAAGTGTTAAAACAGAGCGTAAACTATCAAGGTGGTGAAGTTGCTTCTGCAGTTTTCATAAATGATATGCAACTTTCCCCTTTTATTGATAACTTAAATATAAGTATAAGTAGCGAAGAACTTAAAAAGAGAAATAACGCTATCATTCCCTTCTATAGGCCTTCAGATAAAGGGGAGCTTCAAATAGGTAAAAAGATTAAGTATGATGAAGAGAAAAACATAGTGGAGCTTGATGTGATCGCTTACATAAAGATGAAAAATATTACTACAATGGAAAGTAAGAAGGTTTCTTTAGAGGCTAATTATAGTCCAATAATTAACGACTTATTCTCACTCGACTCAATATTTAACGGTATAGCTGAAACTTTAAGAGTAACTACAAACTACAAATCCTTAGTTTTTCTGCCTTATGGAAAGAGTGCTCTCTCTATAGTATTTAATCCAATACCGAGCCTCAAAAGTTTGGCAACAAGTTTGGCTCTTAACATTCAACCCCTTCTCGAACTTCTTAAAGCTGTTTTTGGTAATTGGCCCCCTATAAAAGAGCCTCAACAGTTAGAGTTGGACTGGACATATCGCAGTTTTAATGAGCATTTTAATGCAGGAAAAGAAATTATTAAATCTGGAATTCTTAACGATAAACAAAAGTTCATACTCGGTCTGATCACTTCAACTACAGGCATGAATATTGCTGTAGACGAACTTAATCAGATTTATTATTTACTCGAAAACAGACCACTTACTCCCTTGCAAGTTTCCGCAATGATTAATGAGATTTCAACCATGTTAATTCCTCTATTAGACTTAGAAACGCCTAGCCTTGTATTTATTGAAGAACCAGAAGCGCAGTTACACCCTGCTTATCAATTAGTTTTAGCCGTTATTCTCCTCAGTCTTGTAAGCATGGGCTATAAATTTGTAATTTCAACTCACAGCGATATTTTCGCACAGTTCTTAGGAGAACTGGTAAAATATAAACCTAGCAAGGAAAAGATCTTAGAGCTGTTAAAGAATGTTATTGGTGAAATTCCTCCAGCTTTTGATGAAATGACAGAAAGGGCTGTAAAAGCCCTTAAGGAGATAAAGCTGTATTCCTATTATTTTGAAAAAGGAGAGGTAAGCAGAAAGACTGTTGATGAATTAATCATTGTAACTCCAGGGATATCAGTAGAAGTTGTGGAGAAACTGTTTGATTGGACAGTAGAGGTTAGTAAGAATGAGTAGTGAGAAGCATGAAATGATTTGTTATAATAACGACTGTTATATATGCGTGTATACTAGGCAGGAAGAAGAGAAATGTTGTTGCCTCTCATTACATGAGTTGACTAGAGACTGTAAAAATGACATTAAAGGTAAGCTATTCCCTGTTTTTATATTAGATGCAGAGTACCTTAATATGTTCATAAATTTTTCTATTCCCCACCCAGACTTTATAGTTGGATTTCTTCGCTCAGATGACAAGTTTTCTATCAGACTAATTGAGGTTAAAAGAATTTTGCCTAAAGGCAAAGAAGAGTTCAAAATTGAGCAGATTCGTAAAGCAATAGATGAGCAATTAGTCCGCTTCTTTAATTCAAAAGTACAACCAATATTAACAAGGTTTAATATCGGTAATAAGATTGATATAAAATTTTTATTAGTTGTTCCTAAGAACGTATATAACGATGTTAACGATATCATAGATCCGCATAAGTTACCTAAACTTATTAAAAAATACAAATTAAACGAATTAAAAGATCCGGCCCTAAAGGCCATTGCAACTGGACTAGTAAAACCTTTTTACTGTGAAGCTCTAGATCCTTCATGTAACACTAGTGGAGATTAGACTAATATACATGACTAACTCTCCTAGACATATTAATTTTTTCTATAGATGTAGTAAATATTAATTAAAGCTTAATTTTAGTATTAAAGCTTTTACTAACTTGATTTTTATTTAATGTATCGATTTTGGAATGACAGTTTAATCTAATTGCTTCACTGTTCAAGTACTTAATAAACAAATAGAGAAAGTATTTTAGATAATCAAATCAAATGCACTTTATGATAAATTCTTTTTATATTTGAATTATGAGTAGAAAACTGTGATAACTAAAAGAGGAATTGCAATTCTAACTTCATTCTCTGTTATATACGCAGTTCTTGAACTTGGAATGACTTGGGATCCATCAACAAACCCAAGTTCTCCAATATGGATGAAACACATTTTTACACCTCTTCTTTCTCTCTATTTTTATAGGATTATTTACACGTTGCTCTTCGTTTATCCCTCTTATTTAGCTTCTGGTAAATTACTCTCTCTAGAAACTTTGTGGTATTTAATATATGGCTCTACAATTGAAGACATTGCATATTGGCTCATTGCGTTAGAAATACCATACTCATGGGCTTGGTTTTACCCAGTGTATTACGGTATCCCTTTAGATGACGTTATAGGTACTATAGCTCTTGTGATACTATATAAGATCATAAAAGCTGTAGAAGCAAAGAGTCTGAATCGTTGAAATCTTGTTTTATTGCGTTCCCTTTTAATCATATTTTAATACACGCTCGTCGTAATTAATTATGATGATGGTTAG
>ERZ1684502.220-NODE-220-length-10908-cov-42.112688_pt1 | contig 10908 bp, 17 predicted proteins | sample MGYA00580192_ERZ1684502 | MGnify/ENA primary metagenome ERZ1684502 (study PRJEB41476, sample SAMN13258264) | hydrothermal vent metagenome | biome: caldera [ENVO_00000096]; feature: acid hot spring [ENVO_00002120]; material: acidic water [ENVO_01000358] | place...
CCTAGATAGAACTGTTAAGTGGAGGTTTAAAGCAGTTGATCCTCCTGGCGAAGCAAAACCAGAATTAGAGATAATTTCAATGTTAGCTAACAAGCTGGGTTTAAAGGGTTTCTTCGCAGATCCGAAGACAGTATTTTTGGAAATGAAAGAAGTAGCCAAGTTATATTCTAACTTAAGCCTTGATGAGGTAATGGATTATTCAAAACCTTCTAGATATCCGGTAAGTGATACAGTGCTTTGTAGAGAAAAGTTTAACACACTCAGTGGAAAAGCAAGGCTTGGACTTATTAAAGAGAAAAACCTCGAGAAGGGATTTGTGTTAATTACCGGTAGGATTGTGACTAGATATAACACAGACGAATTGATAAATAGAACCCCAGGGTTTAATGCATTTCAACCAGTACTATTTGTAAACCCTAAAGATGCAGAAAGCTTGGCGTGAAGAGAGGAGATTTAGTTAAAATAACATCTAAATGCGGTAGCACAATTTTAATAGCGACAATTAGCAATGAAGTTAAGGAAGGTACATTATTCGCTTATTCTCATAATCCATATATTAATTATGTAGTTTGTGATGACCTTGATGAAGACTCGAAAACACCAAGATATAACACACAATAGTTAAGATAGGAAAAAGTTAAGACTTACCATTTTTCCTTTGTAGACAAATAGATTTTTATTTTATCGTATGTATACTTCGTTTTATGAACGGAAAAATAGAAAAAGCAATTAAAGAAATGGGCTTTAAAGATCTTACAGAAGTACAGAAAAAGACTATTCCTTTGCTACTACAAGGAAAAAACGTTCTAGTAAAAGCAAAGACTGGGAGCGGAAAAACAGCAGCATACGTAATACCAATTCTTGAACTTGGAAAAAGAAGCTTGATAATAACGCCAACAAGAGAATTAACTAGGCAGGTAGCATCCCATATAAGAGACATTGGAAGATATATGAATGTTTCTGTTGCAGAAATTTATGGGGGAATGCCTTATAAGTACCAGATCAAAAGAGCTAAAGACGCTAAAATAATCGTAGCTACTCCAGGTAGACTTCTTGATTTGTGGGGGAAGGGCAAAGTTGATTTGTCCTCTTTCGAAATAGTAATTTTAGATGAAGGAGATCTAATGCTAGAAATGGGTTTCATTGATGACGTAAAGATAATACTAGGTCAGGCTACAAATAGGAAAATAACTGGATTATTCTCTGCTACAATTCCAGATGAGATAAGAAAAATAGCAAAGGAGTATATAGGCAATTATGAAGAAATAGAGGTTTGTGTGGGTTTAGCAAATGTTGACCATAATTTCATTCATGTAGCTGATGATTGGAAAAGCAAAATAAAAGCGTTGAAGGAAAACGCTGAGGAAGGAGTGATAGTGTTTGTAAGGACTAGAAGCAGAGTTGCAAGATTAGCTAAATTGTTTGATGATGCAGTCGAATTAAGAGGAGATTTACCTCAAAGTATTAGAAATAGAAATATTGATGCTTTCCGTAGGGGAGACTATAGCATGCTAATAGCAACTGATTTAGCATCTAGAGGACTTGATATACCATTAGTGGATAAAGTGATAAATTTCGATGCACCTCTTGATGTAAGGAGTTATATTCATAGAATAGGAAGAACTGGTAGGATGGGTAAGAGAGGAGTAGCTGTTACTTTTATTAAAAATAATGAGTATTGGTTAGAAAGAGAGATTAAAAAATTAATAGAAAAAGGATAAAATTTATGTAAAATAATTTCTTCCATTACTATCTTACTTTTCAAAATATTCTTTATAATTTTAAAAATCATAGGAAAATTTTGTTTGTTTATTTTTTCTCTACTAATAATATCATTAATAGCATTTAGATTCATTTTCAAAGTTAACATTGACTACTGCAATATGATAACTATAATGTAATAGTAATCAAGATAAGTAGATGTACAAGAAATAGCTTTATATCCTTAAATGAGAAAGAAAGGACATGAGTATAAATCCTGTGATAATCTTGAGCCCAATTCTTTCTATCATAATTGCTACAGTACCGGTAATAATCTTTAGACCTAATGCTAGTATAGCTCTAGTTTCGGCATTTGCTTACTTTTTGGCGATAGGGCTAAAAGCTGCAATAGAATCTTTATCATCTAATCTTATCTCTTCTTCACCAATATATTTACAAGCATTATTTTACGGATCATTAACTGCAATATTTGAGGTAGGCCTAGCATTTCTCTTTCCCTTTGCTTTCCAAAACTACTTTAAAGAGTATACAAAAAGGAAAGCAATATCATATGGGACAATGCTTGCGTTTTGGGAAAATGGTATACTTGAAGGTCTAATTGTGCTTATAAACGTTGCAACTTTATTAGCACTCCAAAAATACAATCCGGCATTAGTAGAACAAATTTTACGCTCTCAACCTGCTTTAGCTTATCCTACATCACAACTTTTGCCCTATATAGGCTTAGGAGCTTTAGAAAGAGTAAGTTCTTTCTTAGCTCATGCATCATGGGGTTCATTTGCTTATTATTATTTATTTAATCGGTCAAAAAGGTTCTTCTTAATCGCATTATTAGGATATATTGACGCATTTGTTATTATTATGAGAAATAGGATACTTCCATTATATTTAGGTGAAATAATAGTTTTTGCTATTAGTTTGCTCGCGTTTGTAATATCTTATAAAATATTACCATAACTAGAGAGCATTCTCTCATCAAGCATACTAGCACAAAAATGTTCTATGTAGTGATGAAAAACATCACTACCTTTAAAGAAATGGAATCCTTGATAGCTCTTCCTCATATTTCTTTAGCTTTTCACTAACTATATCATTGTACTCTTTTTCAGATATAAGTGCGTTGTTTTTAGCAAACCATAAAGGTACTTGCAGAGATCCATCTTCTTGGTAGCTGCTAATACTTTTGGGAATCCAAACCTCTTTTTCCTTGATATTGACTAGATAAGCTTTTTCTGTCTCAGCCTTAATCTTACCATTTATTGTTATTCGTTCATTTCCTATTTCTCTCTTTAATTCTAAAATGATATAGTTCTGTAACTGGACTTTATCATCAAAGTATTTTCCTTCATATTGATAAACCCTTAACTTATCATTTTCGCATAAGAAAACTTGCTTAGAAATAATACTAACAATTTTTTTGCATTGAAAAGAAAGTTCTTTTAATTCACCTTGATTAATAATAAAATAATCAACTGAAACTATTCTTCCTTCCTTTTTGTAAATTCTCTTTATTACAGTTCCGTCTTCCTCATTTAGTTCTGCTTCAAAGTATTTTGTTCCCTTCACACTTCTCCAAACCTTATCCTTTACCTTTACTTCTCTCCATTTTCCATTATCAAAAGCAAAATAATATTCCTCCTCTTCTTTAGATATCTTTCCTATTTTAATCACATATTATAGTTAGAAGGTAAGTTAAAAATAATATGTGATTTCATACTTGTTAAAAGAGTATACAACTTACTGCTAGTAATGCTGCTGCAACAACTAGTAAAGTAATTGCGAGATTTAAAGCCCATTTTCCTTTGAAGCCTGGCAAACTTAGCTTATAAAAAATTACGTGAACTATCCCATAAAATCCAATAACTATAGCTATTACGTCAAAAATAATTTTGATTGCTAGCTCTGGAGTAACTGTAATCACATATAATATTATAAGCAATAAAATTTAAACTTTCGAATCAAAAAACTATTCTCTTTTAGATTAGCTTTTGTAAATCTCGAGCATAATCTCTTAAATTAAGAATCAGATCTATTATGTCATTTATTCTCTCTTTTAATTCATCGTCACTTAGCGTATCAAAGTTGTCTAATAAATCGTCAATATCAGAGGAAATAGAATTTATCTCATCCATTAATTCTTCAAGCATCTCTTTTATCTTTGTTTTGTTCATGAGAAAAACTTAAATTAAGCTATATTTAAATTAAGCGTATGGTTAGCTTATCCAAGAAGCTCGAACCAAAAGAGAATACTATACCGAGTTACCTAGTTTATGCGCAATCATTAAGCTCAATTGCGCCCCTAGGTTCAGCCTCAGCTTATTTAACTTTTGCCCTTTTATCTTCATATTCAGCTACTTTTATTGCTGGGATTTTAGGTTCCTTTATATATTTTTTATGGGTCTTGATTGGCTATAGATATTCAAAAGTTGTAGCAACAACAGGTGGAACTTATGACTTTGCAAGAAGTGGTGGAGGAGAGCTAATAGGAAAAATTGCTGGCTGGTTATACTGGATAAGTTACGCAATCTATTTACCTTCAGCAATTACTTACCTAACTGGGATTGTATTAACTTCTGAGTTCTCTCTTTCTGCAATAGAACTTGGAATAATTGAAATCTTAATCCCCATTATACTCACACTACTCTTGTTATCTGGAATAAAGCCCCCATTATTTTATGCCTTTATAACTTCGATGATTGAAGTATTGCTAATAGCAATCCTTGGTGTTAAAGTGCTCTCAATAACTGGTTTTTCATTAGAACCTCTACAAATTACTGTTCCAATCTCTGCTTTCTTCTCTGGAGCTTTAGGTGTAGGCTTTACTTTAGCTGGTGGCGGCGCGTCATTCTTTTTAGGCTATGAAGCTATAGGAAAAGGAAAGACTGTTGGAAAGTCATATATTTTAGCTTATTGGATTGCCGCATTAGCAGTTCTCTTTGCAGCATATTTTGAAATAGCATTTGCCGGTTTCTCAAACTCAGGTGTTTCTAATTTGTTAAACATAACTCAATATCCTACATTTTATATTGCCCAAAAGTATATGGGGAATACTATGGCTCTTCTTATTTTCCTGTTCACTTTAAATAGTCTTGTGGGTTCCGTTACTGCAGCATATGTCGCTTTATCAAGATTAACATACACCTTGCTAAGGAAGGATATGGTGAAATCAATCTTTATAGTAGCAGGATTCTTCTTATTTTTCAATTTAATAGCAAGTGTTACTGGGCAATACAGTAACGTATACTTACTCACTACTGAAGCTTCTCTAGTAACGCTTTACGCTTCTCATATGCTCGTAGCAGCTGTTTATCCAATATTTACTAAGAAAATGCTAGGGTTTAAACCATATTATGATATTCCCCTCGCTCTAGGAACAGTAGTCCTAATGGGTTATGGAATTTTCTCTAATATCATTCCATTCTCCTATCCAAATTCTCTGGTTGGAATAGTTTCATTAATAGGCGGAGCAATAATTGGAATAATACACTGGTGGTTAGAGTGGAAGAAATTGAGATCGCATTAAATTTAGCTAAAATGGGAAAACCCCTTGCAGCAATAAATTTCGTTAAACAATTTTTAAAGAATAACCCTGAAATACTCATAGATAATAAAGAGTGCAATACCATTGCCCATATTGTAACTCATTTCCCCTCTTTAAATGACGAGAGTTGGAGGTATTTCGTACACATAGAAAAAGAAGATGTAATTATGATGATAGAAAAAATAAAAGAATGTATTAAGACTCAAGTTTCTAAATGAATTTTTCCTTTAAGTTATGACAATAGTAGTAAAAAGTAAATAAGAAAAATTTGGCAAGAACCTTTATTTACTCCAAGTTTTTTATAGCCGTGCAGAAAAACTCAGTGAAATGTGGTCTTATAACGAATTAGGATTTTTGACAAGTTTTTGTCTTTTTAAAACGACAGAATCCCTAAATAGGTACTCTAAGGATGCTACATAGCCAATATTAGATTAACTTTAAATAGCTTTACTTTTAGTGACAACATTATGAAAGTTCTATTGCTTGGAGCAAAAGGATGGGGAAAAGTACATCTTGAAGCATTATCAAAATTAAATGTGGATATAGAAATTATGGAAAGAAATAGAGAAATAGCGAATGAAATAAAATCTAAATTTCCTATAAAAAGAATTTACGATAGCATTGATGAGGCAATGAGATCTGATGCTGAAATTTTTGATGTTGTTCTTCCACATAATCTCCATCATGATTTTGTAATCAAGGCTCTAAGCATTGGAAAGCACGTTATGGTAGAAAAACCAATAGCAACAGAAGTTTCTGATGCTATTGAGATGATAAATGCAGCCAAAAGGGAAAAGAGAAAGTTTATGGTTACTGATCAGTTTTTCTTTGACCCTTCCGTTAAAAAAGTAAAAGAGGAGATAGATAAAGGCACATTTGGAAAGGTTCACACAATAATTGTTAGGAATCAAAGGCTTTACAAACCAAAGGATTGGAGGGCTAATCCCTCATCTATGGGTGGAGGAGCACTTATAGATGGAGGCATACATTTCATTGATACTCTTCTTAATTTTGGAGGTGAATATTACGCTGTCAAATCGCTTGCATATACAACTGATGATAGATTGCAGGAAAATACTACTGCTGCTATTTTCAAATTTAAAAATGGGGCAAATGGAATTTTCTTCTATTCATGGGGATATCCATATTTCCCAAATCTCCCAGCATTTGAGGTTATAGGAGACAGTGGAAGTGCTATTGAGGATGTAACAAAAAGACCTGGTGGAATTAATTTCAAAGGAGGTAAAAGGGTATATGGAGATCCAATAATAAACGGAGTTTCCACAGATTTAGGTTTACATGATATATTTCTTGAGATGATTGGAGGATTCATAGAAAGTGTGGAGAAGGATAAAGAGGTTCCATTCCCTCCAGAACTTGCTCTCAGAGATTTAATAGCTGTTAAAGATATTTATAAAAATGTATTTTGAACTATTTCATTATTTTTATCTTTAAATATATAATGATATACCTAAACGAATCCGTCATTTTATTGTGATAATGCAAGCGAGTATATCAGAAAAGATTATGTTTTTCGGCTAATGAGTACTAAGAGAATAATAGTTCCAAAAGATTTTATACTTATTTTTATTATTTTTAGGTTTTCCTACAGAGCTCTATTTTACACAAAATTTAAATATGTAAACTCAGTAATCTATTTTGACATGTCAAGCAACAATGAGAATGAAAAGAAGGTAATAACAGTTAGAGGAGTTGAAAAAGACTTATATGAGAGAATTATACAGGTAGCAAGAGATTCTGGTAGAACGGTTGGAGAAGTAATTAACGATGCCATAAGGACTTTTCTAGCTTTTAGCGAGAGAATACAAGGAAAAATTGATGAAACAACTCAAAAGGCCATAGGGATAGGAAAAGCATTCGTAGAAGGATATAATGAAGCAGGGAGGAATATACTAATTATATCTGATTTAGAAGAATTACGTGTTAACAAAAACGAAATAGTTAGCGCAGGGAAACCTATCTCATTTAGGAATATAAAGAAATTAATATTGGAAGACATAGATCAAGACACAATAAACAACTATATAGACTCAATTATTTCAGTAGATGAGCTTGTAGTACCCTCTTCAGTTAATAAGCTTCTCTTATTACCAAAATGCAAATTTGTCAAAAAGATAACAGCTATGTAAGTTTGTACCAAGAAGGAACTTTTATTTTTTCTATTCTATCCCATTCATCATAAGGTTTTATATCAAGAATTGGTGTCCCATCAAAAGCATTTATTCCCTTTACGTATAACACATTTCCTTCCCTCTTTAATAATTCACAAACTGAAATACCAATAGAATTTGGTCTGAATTGTGATCTAGTAGCAAAAACTCCAACTTTTGCCCCTTTCCAATCTCTCAAAAGTCTTCCATCAAATTCAGCTAAATGTAAATGATAAATAACTATTACATGAGAAAAATCTTCGATTCCCTTTAGTCCCTCTTCATATTCCTTATCTACGTGAATCTCGACAACCTCATTTCTAGATGCAGATTCTTTATTTTTCCTCCTAACATAACCAATGTATTTAAAACAAACACTCATATATAGTAATTTGTGATAGAAACCATTAATTTATCTAAGATCTACAAGGATGGAACAATCGCACTAGATAATGTCTCTTTTAAGTTTTCTGGGAAAGTACTTACATTACTGGGTAGAAATGGAGCTGGTAAAACTACTTTAACTAGAATATTATCTACTCAACTTTTGCCAACTAGTGGAGAAGCTTTTGTTGAAGGATATGATGTTGTAAAAGATGCTAAGAAGGTTAGGAAAATAATAACTTCAATACCTCAAGAAGCTCTACCAGTAGGAATGGCCTCACCCTTTGAACATTTAATAGTGTTTTTAGCTGCTAAGGGCTTCTCACTGAAAGATGCCGAAGAAAATGCCAGAAAATCACTAAAGGAAGTTGGTTTATGGGAAGTTAAAGATAAGCCATCTGACGAATTATCTGGAGGGATGAAAAGGAAAATATTTGTAGCAATGGCTTTAGCTTCAAACTCAGAACTTGTATTTCTCGATGAGCCAACAACTGGGTTAGATCCTTATTCAAGGACAGAGATATGGTCTGTATTAAAGACAATGAAGAGCAAAATGGTTTTGACTACTCATTACATGGAGGAAGCAGAGGAGTTATCTGAGGAAGTTATACTTTTACACAAGGGAAAAGTAATTGCAAAAGGTACGATTTCCTCTCTTTTAGAGAAGTTTAACGGAAAAGTTAGAGTTGAAGGAATAGGGGATATTAAAGTTGGAAGATTAAGGATTTCGTATGTAGATAAGGAAGAAGCTAAAGATTACGTTGGAAAATATGTAGTAAAGCCAATAACACTAGAAGACTTGTTTATAATTTATGCTGGTGAGAACCTTGAAGAGAATTGACTTTTATTTAGCATTTGTGAAATTTTATGGTATATCGTCAATAAAGAGAGGATTTATTTATGTATTAACTTATATGGCTATACCTTTAGCTGAACTATTTCTAATTTATATGATATCACGTGGGACTTTCATTGGTTATGGAATAGTTGGTGGACTTTTAACAGTAATTGCAAGTAATGGTCTGTCATCAACAGCAGACTTTGCCTACCTTAGGTTAGAAGCAAAAATGCAAGATCTGTTAGTTGCAAGTCAAATTTCTCCAAATGATTATATTCTCGGCTTAATGTTGTCAAACTTAACTTATTCCCTTCCTGGAATCGTTGTTTATATCGCTTTAGCTATTATCTTTCACGTTTTCTCTCCTATGATGATCATAACTCTCCTTCTTCTTTTAATAAATACATCAGCTATAGGCTTCTTTATAGGTACTTTAATACCACATATGAGATATGGTTGGGGAGTTGGAGGATTACTTTCTACTTTTTTAACTATAATTCCGCCTGTATTTTATCCCTATTATCTCTTGCCAGGAATAGTATTTTACGTAACATTTCCTTTGCCCACAACTTTATCGGCAATAATAATGCAGGATGAGAGCGGGTTGATAAGTGTTAGTAACACTTTATTAACTTTTTCATGGGTACTACTTGTGATAGAGACTGTGATTTTTTACTATCTTTCAGTTAGATTTAGCAGATGGAGGAGCATCTGACCTCTTCCCAGCACTAAAGTGTTCCTTTATTGCAGATCCTTGGTTCGGTGGTACACCCTTATGATTCGCCACCAGGCTAGATCTCCAGCCTATTACCCCTATCCCGTGATGGACTCTGGGTTATGGAATTTGTCATTGGCACTAGACCTCAAGTGGGAGGCATAATATATGTATACGGGCGAGCATTTATTATTGGAGTCGCCTGAGGTTAGCCTCCCGCACGTGTTATTTTTATCACTGAAAACTAATTAAACATTAAGCTTTATAATTTTTCTCAACATCCATGCCCTAAAGGGCAAGGCTTTCGGTTGTAGTATTTGCAGATTGACTTTTAAAGCTGAGGAAGAAAGACAAGAAGTATGGATTACTTTGAAGATTACTTGTTACCACAAGTTTATGAGTATTGTAGTAAGAAGAATGATCCTTGGGAATGTTTCATAAACAAAGTAAACTTGCTACCAATTTCCTTAGAGAGCAAGAGAATATTGCTTAGAAATTTTATTGACAAGAAGATAGGGAGAAAAACGTTTCTTGCTGGTTACTTAGCTAAGTTTCTATATCAGTGTGATTATTATGGCCTTTGTGAACCAAAGTTGCCGGACATAATACCAGAGGATATAACAATACAAATATTAAGGATTATGAGACAAGTGAGAAATAACTCATTATTAATTTAGTGAAATATAAAAGATTGTTATTAAAATTTAAAAAATATCTGGATTCTATTTAGAATATAAAAACTATAAATAGTTGATAAAATAATAAAATGTTTTAAAATATGATAATTAGAATCACTAGTGGTAGTAGTAAGAGAGGAGTTGGTAAATCAGTAATTTCCTTGATGCTAGCCAAGGGTTCGGTCAGAAGCTGATTTTAGAGATTTCTCGTGACTTTTAATTACGTGTGACAACCTTTCTGTATCCCCCCATCTCCTTATCTTTACTCCCCTACTTTGCCAGTTTCATCCTTCATTGGAGGGGTTTCACGAAAGACCCTTTCCACCTGTAGTTCTGAAATTTCTTTATGTATTCCTTTCTATGTCTCAGTTTTAGAGTAAACCACTCGTCTTTACTACTCTTAAATATTACTCTAACCTCTTCTCTTTTTAGATCAACTCTAGTATTTTGTGTATCAAACTCAGTAGTTAATCTCTTAAGTATTGGCACGTGCTAAGCTCCACTTTTTATTCTTGACTTGACGACAACTTTCCCTGCTTTTTTATACATGTTCCTTGCTACATGCGCTCGGTAACCTTTCTCTTCTGTCAATCTATCATAAAACATTGCGTGTAACTGGCTCTTCCCTGACACATCTGTCAAGTCCCATAACTCATCTACCATTTTCTGCAAATTGTAGCGATATTCTATTAACTCCCATAACAACTCCTCTCTGTCTTTCGTCTCTGCTCTTAACGCTAATCTATACTTCTCACCCATCCCCCTTATTTGGGGGATATACGGGCTCATCGATTGTATGGTTTCCACAATCTTTAGTTGTAGTGCAAATTTATAAATTTTTGCACTACAATTATATCATG
>ERZ1684502.221-NODE-221-length-10902-cov-42.933899_pt1 | contig 10902 bp, 10 predicted proteins | sample MGYA00580192_ERZ1684502 | MGnify/ENA primary metagenome ERZ1684502 (study PRJEB41476, sample SAMN13258264) | hydrothermal vent metagenome | biome: caldera [ENVO_00000096]; feature: acid hot spring [ENVO_00002120]; material: acidic water [ENVO_01000358] | place...
AGATAATAACGGACATGCACACGTAATTTCAGCAATAATAGGAAATTCTAGAATAGTACCTATTACAGAAGGTAAACTGGATCTAGGAACTTGGCAAAAAATCATTTTATTAGAGTTTGACGGGCCAAGAACAAGGACTTTATTAGTAAAGGCTATGGGAGAATAATGGTTTTTTACTACTTTTTATTAATTTATTGCGATATTATATGCCGCCTGGATTTTTCTCTATTTTAGACAAGTTAGACTACTGTCATTCTTCTGAATGTATAGAAAGAATCGTTGATGAGTATCTTTATTCACTTGTTACAGAGAAAGAGAAGAAAAGTAATATGAAATTACTAAATGACGAGGAAAAAAGAGATTCTATAAATGAAAATAATTTCTTTAATTATTACAAATTTAGTGAGAAACTAATAGAAAAAGTGATTGAAAATGATATTGATTTGGGCAAAATAATTAATGACCTTGAGGATAAGCTCGGTAAGACACATCCTATCGTAATTCTTTTGAGGCAATTTCTAACTGAGGATATAGAATAATTTTTTATCACCTTTGCTTTTCTTAATTTAGGTGACGCTTACTTGAACGTGGAAGATAAATTTAAACTTATATCTAGAAATACTGCAGAAATTGTAATAGCAGAAGAACTGAAGAAGAAACTTGAAGAAAACCAAAAACTTAAAGGGTATATAGGTTTTGAGCCAAGTGGACTTTTCCACATAGGTTGGCTCATATGGGCACAAAAACTCAAGGATTTAGTAAGCGCTGGAATAGAAATGTCAATACTAGTAGCAACTTGGCATGCATGGATAAATGATAAACTAGGTGGAGATTTGGAAAAAATAAAACTAGCTGGTAATTACGTAATTGAGGTTTTAAGAGCTTATGGAATTGATATGAATAAAGTGAAGATAGTATATGCAGAGGACCTTGTCAAAGATAGTAATTATTGGGCACTAGTGATCAGAATAGCTAAGAACACAAGCTTGGCTAGAATGAAAAGAGCATTAACAATTATGGGAAGAAAGGCAGAAGAAGCGGAATTAGATACGTCTAAACTAATCTATCCTGCAATGCAAGTTGCTGACATCATTTATCAAGACTTAGATATTGCTTTAGGAGGCACCGATCAAAGAAAAGCTCACATGTTAGCTAGGGATATTGCAGAGAAGCTTGGAAAGAAGAAAGTAATTGCAATACATACACCACTCTTAATTGGATTGCAAGGGGGTCAAAGAATGGAAGGTGTTGAAGAAGACGAATACTTAGCGAGTGTTAAGATGAGTAAATCGAAACCAGAAACTGCTATCTTTGTTCATGATAAGCCAGAAGTTATAGAAGCTAAATTAAAGAGCGCATATTGCCCGAAAGGGGTAGTTGTAGATAACCCTGTACTTCAAATTGCAAAATATTTGATCTTCTCAAGAGATGGCGAAATACTTAAGGTCGAGAGGGACATTAAATACGGAGGGGACATAGAATTTAAGTCATACGAAGAACTAGAAAAAACTTACTCTGAAGGAAAATTACATCCATTAGACTTAAAGCTTTCAATAGCAAGAAAACTAAGTGAAATATTAGAGCCAATAAGGAAAAAAATAGAAAGTAAACCCGAGTTAATGCTTTTCGTAGAAGAACTTGAAAAAGGGGTTACAAGGTGAAAAGTAATGAAATACAATATAATACTTAAATTCGAAGTTGATGGAATAGTGGATAAGCCAGATGTTATAGGTGCAATTTTCGGTCAAACTGAAAACTTATTTGGAGACGAATTTGACCTAAGAGAACTTCAAGATAAAGGAAGATTAGGACGAATATATGTAAATATTATCAATAACAAAAATAAAACTGAAGGAGAAATAATTATACCATCAAATCTAGATAAAATAGAAACTGCATTAATAGCAGCTATGGTTGAGAACGTAGATAAAGTTGGTCCTTATAATGCAAGATTTAAGCTAATTACTATACAAGATATAAGAGAAGAAAAAATAAAGAAGATTATCGATAGAGCAAAGGAAATCTTAGGGAGTTGGGTAAAGGAAAAAACGCTAGATATTAGAGAGGTAATTTATGAAATCTCCTCTTCGGTTAAAACAGGTGAATTAATAGAATACGGATCAGATAAACTACCTGCAGGTCCGGATGTTGATAAAGACCCTACACTAATAATAGTGGAAGGAAGAGCTGACGTAATAAATTTACTAAGGTATGGATATAAAAATGTAATTGCAATAGAAGGAGCTACCGGAAAAATACCTCAAACAATAATCGACCTAGCAAAACAAAAGAAAACTGTAATAGCTTTCTTAGATGGAGACCATGGAGGAGATCTAATACTTAAAGAATTATTAGCATCAAACGTTAAGATCGATTACGTAGCTAGAGCTCCAACAGGAAAGGAAGTAGAGGAGCTTACCGGAAAAGAGATTAATAAAGCATTATCGAACTTGATGACCGTTCCACAGTATCTAAAGAAACAACAAGAAGCTCAACAGGCATTAAAAGAAGCATTAGCACCAGAAAGTCAACAGCCAATTATAATTCAAAAACCTTTGCAACCCGAAGAACAACAACCGCCCACACAACAAGAAGAACAAGTTAAAGAGATAGAAATTAAAATTCCGCAGAATATAGTAGAAGAAATAAAGAAATTACCAGGAACTTTAGAAGGAATTATGTATGATCAAAATTGGAACCCAATAGAAAGAGTTCAGGTAAGAGATATAGTCCAAAAATTAGAAAATTTAGGAGATAACTCAAACGTTAGTTATATAATATTTGATGGAGTAATAACGCAGAGATTACTTGATTTGGCCTCTGCTAAGAATATAAAAGCATTAATAGGGGCAAGAATTGGAGGAATAACAAAAAGACCTAAAAATGTAGAAATACTGACTTTGAGTGACATTTTCACTTCTTAAAGAAACTAAGTATATCAACCCCTCCTGTTTTAAGTGAACTTTCTTTTATTCCAAATCCTTCCAAGATCCTCATTGCTACTGGTATTATTTGCCTTTCAACATAATACTCTACGTCTATTCTGCTTTTATCTTTCACCATAAAGTAAGGTTCTGCCCTATCTGAAACTTTACCTGTTCCTTTCACAATTACATAGCCTATCTTAACACCTTTTGAAATTAAATAACCTGCTTTTGCAGCTTTTTTCGCTGCAACGACGTGAGGTGCTGTAACGTCATATTCCTCTAAGTTTTTATCTATGGATTTCCAAATTATTAGATCCTCTATTCTAAAATTATATCTTCTTAAATCAAAAATCACAGACTTCACATATTTTATTGCATCCTCTACTTTACCAGATCTCAATATAAGATCTATTACTTGAGTCTGAACTTGCTTTGCTAAATCGCACCAATCCCCTCTAACAGCTTCAAAACCCACTATATCTATTTTTCCATCTTCTGTTAGTCCGGCATAGCGTTTCTTATTTTCAGTGAAGAACACTCTCCTGTATATTTTATCTATTTTAATCTCTAGACCAAACTTGGTTGAGATTTCGTTAATTAGCGAATTTACATCTCCTTTACCTTTAATGAAAATTGAGTCTGTATCCCCATAAATAACTACGAATCCTCTTTCTTTAGCTAGTTTAGCAGCTTCAGAAATTATAGCCCTACCCCATGAGGTTACTGCTTCTGCGCCTTCCTTGCTATACCATCTAGCACCAACCCAGCCCATATATCCATAAAATGCATTAGCCATAACTTTTAACGCTCTTTGTCTAGTATCAAGCACTCTTTTTTCGTATTCATCAGTAGTTTTTTCCATTTTTCTTTTTACTTCTTTCCTTTCTTCCAGTAATTTTTGCAATACATTCTTATATAAGCCGGTCGGTTCTTTTCTAAATTTATAACCAATTGGAGAAACAAAACAATCCTCGCACTCTCCTTTTACCAAAGTATCTGGGCCTATATTGTACTTTATCATAATTGAAGGATACATTGATGAGAAATCTAAAACATAAACATCCTCATGAATTCCGGGCAAGGGAGAAATTACAAGCCCTCCTTCATAGCTTTCATATTCCCTTTCTTCTTTATTTGGAATTAACTCCTTGTATTTGTAAGCTTCTCTCATTAAAAGCCATTCGACTCTATGCCCTACACTAGCCATAGAAAGTTGATCCAATGGCAAACCACTTATCTTAGTTAATTCAATTCCAAAAGGTACAAATACTTCACCTAAAAGATACGCAGACTTTGTATCATCAAGATTATATTTAAGCAAGATATCACGTTTTTTCTCATCATCCCAATAATTCGGTATATCGTACCATTCAATTAAAGTCCTTTTTTCCTTTGGTAAAACTCCTAGATAATCGGCTACATTTTCTAAAGTTTTTACCTTAATCTCTTGAATAGACTGAGCAAAACCATATAAATCAACATTTAACCTACCAGAAATAGAATAATGACCATAAACACCTTGAGAAGGTTCACTGTCAACTTTTCTACCTACATCGAGCTTTATTCCTCTAATATTTGCTCTTTCTAATAGATACGGCCAATCAAAATTGTTAATATTATAACCTACAATAATATCTGGGTCGTATTCCTGGACAAAGTTTACAAATTCTCTTATCACCTTTAGATCATCATTCTTATCAGCTATGAACTGCTTGCTTTTCTCTTTAGTCCAGACTCCAATAATAATTATTGGATCTCTTCTAGAGTTAGGAGAACCATATTTATTATATACCTCGATATCAAATGCAAGCATTTTTAATTCTGGTTCTCTATCTTCATAAATCTTATTTATTTTCTTTAGCTTATATATTTTCTTTACTCTAAAACCACCTTCTTTTATCTCTTCTACTTCTGCCTCAATCCAATAAAAAGGCTTTATATCGTTATCTATAGAATACCTCATATAAAAACGGATGTCAGCTTCAAGGACATCTTTAATGCCTTTTACTTTAGCTACCTCATCACGATATACTCTCACGTATGCAGGTATTACTGTTTCAATTCTTAATACTTTAACTGGAATACCAAAGTATTTCTTATCTTCAACTGGTTTAACATCAGTTATAGGCGAATATGGTTTACTAAGCTTAAGTATTTCCTTCTTTACTTCTTCAACATTTGCGTTTTCATCTAATAATGCGTAAAAGTATGGACGAAAATTCTCTTCTAATAGAACAACTCTTTCATTATTCTTATTAATTGCCCAAATATAAATAACTGGTTTATTATTGACTACATCGTACGAAAAATCAAGTATGAAGAAATTATCTATCATAAGTAATTAATATAAACTGAACGGATTTATTTTTAATTACTCAAAATCTTTTCCATTTAAAAAGCTCTTCACCATTATAAATGCATGTTTACCTCTTCCATAATAATTTTTTTGTAATTTAGTTACTACATAGCCCTGCTTACTATAAAATTTTATTGCTGGAACATTCTTGTAATTGACTTCAAGATAGGAGTGAGTACAATTAAGTGTCTTAAACCTATTTTCAAGGTTTTTTAGTAGTAAACTTCCTATCCCCTTCTCCCTGTAGCCCTTTCTTACTGCTATAGAAACAACATGACCTCTATAACCATATTGCACTATACCTAAAGCATAACCAAGAATTTCATTTTCTTCTTTTGCTACTATAAATAACTCTTTAGCCAAATAATAATAGGCTTTAAGTAAAGGAAAGGAATATGGCTCATCAAAGCTCTCAAGTTCTATTTCATAGACTTTTTGTAGGTCTTCCTCACTCACGTTAGTTATAATTATCACAATCTATCAATATTATTATGTGTTATGAAGATTTTAGAATTTAATGATAAGAAAGGAATAATGAAACTACATATAGAGAATGAAGATGATTTATGGGTATTGCATCTTATCCTTAAAAAAGGGGATAAAGTGGTAGCTAAAACTACGAGGGATGTAAGCTTAGGAAAAGAAAGTAGAAGGCTCCCTATGATTATAGAGTTGCAAGTAGAGAAAACAGAATTCCAACCATTTACTAGTAGATTAAGAGTACATGGAATAATATTAGATGCACCAGAAAGATTTGGAATAAAAGGTGCGCATCACACAATTAACCTTGATATAGGGGATGAAATAGTAATAGAAAAAACCCATTGGGGGAAATTTGAACTAGATAAAATAAAAAGACAGGCCGAAAAATATATGAAATTGCTGATAGTACTAGTTGACTTTGATGAGTATCTTATTGCTCTTCCTATGGGTCAAGGGATAAAAATATTATCCGAAAAATCGTTAAGAGCTCCTAATAAGGAAGAGGAAGGAATTATAGAAGAAAACGCTAAAGAAGTTGCTAAAGAGGTAATAAGTTACGTAGAAACATTAGGAATCGATGCAGTACTTTTAGCGGGGCCAGGACCATTTAAGGAAATTGTTTCTAAATATATAAAAAATGTGAAAACATATATAGATAGTGTATCATCTGCCACAAGAGCCGGTTTAAATGAGATACTTAAAAGGGATATAGTTGATCAGATTAATAGAGACTATGAAATATCTCAAGAAACTAAGATAATGGAAAAAATAATGGAAAACTTAGCTAAAAATACTGGATTAGTAGCTTATGGAAAAGAAGAGGTTAAGAAATCTGCAGAATATGGCGCTATTGATACTTTACTTATAATAGAAGATTTTATTTCTTCTGAGGATGAAAGGGAGAGATTAGAGATAGATCAAATAATGGAAAATATAGAGAATAAGAATGGAAGAATATTTATAGTCCCTAAAGACTCACCAATATACTTTGAAGTTAAGAATCTTACTGGTCTAATAGCTTTACTTAGATTTAGAATAAATTAACTTTTCAGAAATTCTAAGTCTTCTTGCATCAGGATATTCTTCTACTAACCAAATCTCATCAGCATTTATCATGTTTATATACTGCGGGGAGATGCTCCATAAGTCGTCTTCTTTTTCTCCATAATTGCTTAGATCTTCTTTACTTTTCACTAAGGCTCTGACAATTGTACCTTCTCCGGTATAGTCTTCATATGGTTTAGCAGAGAATTTTATAATTCTGAGAAATCTCGTTCTTGTCTCTACTATGTCCTTATAAACTGAACTACAATAATGAAGAGCAATTTGCGAATCTTCAAATTTCTTTAGAATATTAAGGGCAGATTCAAAACTACCTTTTACTCCAGCCATTCCATGACCAATTCTAAACCCTCTTGCATTTAAAAATTGATAATTTCTTTCAGTAAGCTCAAGTTCATTTAAATTAACAAATTTTATACCTTTTTCTATTGCCCACTTTATTAATTTCTCTTCATATTCCTCTTCACCAGGTATAACTGGAATTTCAAAACCTACGTCAAAACTAAATTTCAATGCTTTTTCTACTGCTTTCAAGTATTCTTCTTTAACTGGGTGAAATCTTATCTCGTCGAGACCTACATTTTTAAGCTCACTCAAAACGTCATTAGTAATGTATCTTCCACTTGTATAAAGATGAATGTGAAAGTCACTTCCAAACTCATTCTTTAAGAGTTTAATAAGTTGAACGACTCTATCTATAGCTAGGATGGGATCCCCTCCAGTTATTCCTGCTCCTAAAGCGTTCATTCTATAAGCTTCATAAATATAATCAAATAAAGAAGAGATTGAAGTTTCATTGGCGTACATAACGTCTTTGCCAAATCTTTCGAGACTAACAGGGCAATAATAGCAAGAGTCATCACATTTGCCAGTAATAAAAACAACTAGTTTGCCACCTAATCTACAAAGTTCACAACCTTTAGGCAAAAAGTGATTGTATAAGCCAATATCTGGATTACCCTTGAGCAAGTTTATTCTTAATAAACATTCTTACACTATCCTTTTTAACTTCATCTAGTAACTTTCTTAGTTGCTTTGTCTCTTCTTCCTTATTTAGAGGTTTATTTGCTTGAATTTTTGGAACACCTTCATTTCCTCCTTCTGGGTAATACCAATCTTTAAACCATGTAAAACCGGCCTTTAACAATGAAAACCCTAGGGGAGTTTCTGCAGGATGAAAACCCTTATATAGCATTTCCCTAGTCTCTTTATCTTTCCAATATGTTACAAATAGCCTCGATCCTGAAGGTAAGAAATTATAAATAAATAAAAAGAATTGATCTTCAATCCCTTCATCCCTTAACCATGGAGAATAGTCTATCTCTAACCATGGAGAATAATAGTCCCTTCCGGAAAAATAAAATGAAATCCCTACTTCTTTACCATTAACATACAGTCTAAATCTTTTAAGCTCTTTTATTTGAGTATCTTGTACATCTTTGCTTTCTATGAGAATATTCTCAATTTTACCGCTCAGCACTAATTATCCTCCTAAAAAACTTGTTATTTTTGCTTAAATTTCTAATAGCATATTCGAAACTCTCATCTTTATCAAGTTCATACTTAATAAATACTCCAGTGTGACCTCTTTCTTCCCTTTTTTGCAATAGTCTTTTTCTCTCTAGTATTGTATCATGAGAAATTTTTAACAACTTTACAGCATAATCTTCATTTCCATTCAGTGGCAACTGTAAATGGCCCTTTTCAGTAGGAATAATAATTTCAAGGTCTTTATTAACCCCTGGGACTCTTTTATTTTCCATTAATTCATCTAGCGATATTAACCCGCCAAAATAATAAAATTCTATCTCTTTTCTTCTTAATTTAGCTAAAGGGAAAGAAATTACTTCATTTTCTTCCTCATTTAGAGATATATATGCTTTAGGAGTAGAGGTCGGAGTTGCTTGAACAATAAACCTATGATGAAAAGGAAAAAGCTCAAATTTTAACAAATCTGGGTTAAAAACTATAATATCTATATCACTGTCTTTTTTTACATCCCCTCTAGCCACTGAACCGTATACATATCCCTCCATTCCCATATCTTTTAATTTAGTAAGAATTTGTATTGCCCTTTGCCGCTTCTCTTTTAGTAATTCCCAGTGTTCTCTGCTATATACTATTTCCATAACTATTTAATAGTACAAAATACTGCTTATATTTTGTGAACTCAGTAGAACTATTCGGAATTATATTGCTAGCTTTCTGGGTTCTGATGCTTCTGCTCAAAAAGAAACTTGAACCTAAAGGATTTCAGATATATCCTTTCTTATTATTGTGGAGAAAAGGTACAAGAAGTGAATGGTTTCCTAATATTGCGAAAAGTAAATGGTATAAAATATTTGAAAAACTAAGCATTGCTTTAGGGGTAGTCTCAATGATAGGTGGTATAGTGATAATATTTTATGTGCTCTCAGAATTTATTGTTCCAAAACCTGTTCAGGCTATTGGGTTACGTTTAGAACCGGTTATCCCGGGTGTAACAATAGGAATTAATCAACTACCATATATTTTGTTAGCAATAGGTATATCTGTGACTTTACATGAACTTAGTCATGCAATATCTGCAACTTCAAACAATGTAAAAGTAAGAAGTGGAGGAATATTGTTCTTAATCTTTTTCCCTGGTGCCTTTGTAGAACCTGAGGAAAATGAATTTAATTCTTCTTCAAGCTCGGTAAAGTTAAAAATAATTTCTGTTGGGATAGCAATTAATCTTATACTTGCTGTACTATTTTACCCTTTAGCAATATATTTGCCTCCGATGCTATCACAAGGTTTACAGATAGTTGATGAACTTCCACATTATCCAGCATATAATGCTTCAATTCCAGTTAACAGTGTTATCCTTAAAGTTAATGGCAATAAAGTTACAACGCCAAATCAGCTGAAAGAATATTTGCAGAATTTTTCTTCTCCTATATTAACGGTAAAATTTCCTAATGGAAGTATAGGTAGTATTAAGGTTAATATAACCGATCCTCAGCATCTATTAGGTGTTTTTCTAATATACTATTTTCCCTCATGGGCTTATGCTGTCCTAGATTTCATAGAATGGATGTTTACAATAAATTTCAGTTTAGCGCTATTTAATGGAGCTCCATTAATAATTACTGATGGAGGAAAAATATTTAATGAAATACTGAAAAAACTAGGATTAAGTGAAAGAGTATCATATCTTATTCAAAGTGCAATCTTAATGTTATTTATTTCAGCAATCTTACTTTCTATGAGTCCTCCTCAATAATTTTAGCACTTAACATAGGGAATGGAATAACTTCCTTTATGCTGGAATTGTTTGTTAACAACATCACTAGCCTATCTACACCAATACCTAAACCTCCAGTTGGCGGCATACCATAACTTAAAGCCTTAACAAAATCTACATCATATGGATGTGCTTCTTCGTCACCCCTTCTAAACATCTCTTGCTCTTGTTTAAAGAGTTGATCTTGCAGTATAGGATCATTAAGCTCAGTATAAGCATTCGCTAACTCCATACCTGCAATAAACAGCTCAAATCTTTCTACAAGTCCAGGCTTACTCCTATGTGGTTTGCATAGAGGTGTCGTCTCTATCGGATAGTCCAAAATAAATGTCGGCTGTATTAGGTTTGGTTCTACTAGTTTATCAAATAATTTCTCTATCATTAACCCTCTGATGTACATATTGCCTCTTGGTTTTAGATCATACTTATCCATTAACAATTTTAATTCTTCATCGCTCACATTTTCAACATTTTTACCCAAAGCATCTGAAAGTGCTTCATAAAGAGTTATTTTTCTAAATTGTGAGAAATCAATTTCATAATCCTTTCCTCCAATAGTATATTTTATTTTTGTATCATTGTAAATATTTTTAACAATAGTTTTAAGCATATCCTCAGTTAAATTCATTATATCGTTATAATCTGCATAAGCCCAGTACAATTCTAATAATGTAAATTCCGGATTATGAGTGACGTCGATATCTTCATTCCTAAATACCTTCCCTATTTCGAAGACTTTATTAAAACCACCTACTATAAACCTCTTTAAGTAAAGTTCTAAAGATATTCTAAGATACCAGTCTTCA
>ERZ1684502.222-NODE-222-length-10869-cov-1635.283614_pt1 | contig 10869 bp, 13 predicted proteins | sample MGYA00580192_ERZ1684502 | MGnify/ENA primary metagenome ERZ1684502 (study PRJEB41476, sample SAMN13258264) | hydrothermal vent metagenome | biome: caldera [ENVO_00000096]; feature: acid hot spring [ENVO_00002120]; material: acidic water [ENVO_01000358] | place...
CATCAAGGAATACAACTTCGGAGTTAGAAGCTAAAGCCATTGCTACAAATATTTTTCTTTTCATCCCTCCAGATAACTCATCAGAGGGCTTGTCCTTAGCTTCCCACAATCCAACTTCTTTCAGTGCTTTCCTAGCAGTTTCTTCAGCTTCTTTCAGCGAAAATCCCTTGGCTGTTAGAAACATTGTCAGATGCTCTAGGGGTGAAGCCATTCCTACTGGCTGGGCTTCTTGAGGTATTGAAGTAATTATTTTCCTAATCTTTTTAGCATCTTTTACAACGTCATAACCTTCAATAAAGGCTTTACCACTAGTTGGCAAAAGTTGTGTAGAGAGTATTCTAGTCAAAGTAGTTTTGCCAGCTCCATTTCTACCTAAAAGGGTGAGAACTCTCCCAGAGAACGTAAAAGAAATGTTGTCTAGCGCAACCGTTCCATCTTTGTAAATCTTAGATAAATTAATAGTTTCTATCACAAGTTATACATATGAGCGTTTGTTTTAAGTATATTGGTTATGTCAAGAGAAAAAACGTTGACTCCACCTCCAGAGAGGAGGTAGTTGAGATCCACGTGAATAAGGAATATGAAGAAGGGTTAAAAGGCATTGAAGATTTTTCTCACGTAATAATAATTTACCATTTGCATTTAGCCGAATTTGACGGTAGGCTTATAAGAGATTGGAATGGGGCAAAGGTTGGGGTTTTTGCCACTCGATCTCAATTTAGACCTAATCCCATTGGTATTTCAGTTTGTGAATTATTGAAAAAAGAAGGGAATGTCTTATACGTGAAGGGGATAAACGCATTTGATGGCACTCCAGTTCTTGATATAAAGCCCTATGATGCGTGGGATAGGATAGAAAAAATAAAAGTCCCTTCATGGCACAACGTCAAGTAACGGTTATCTTTTTAACGAATTTACATTTCGGTAAGAGGAGGAGCTTATTGACTGAAGATGGGACTACAAGTTCATCTACTGAAATAATTGAGTCTATATAGTTGTTTATTGTATCCTGATCTATGTCCTCCAACACTAATTTCTTTATATTTCTGAAAGATACAGGCTTTCCAACACTTACTATCTCGTTTTTGTTTATATGTAGCTCTTCTAAATCAGATACAATTAGTATGTTTTTCCCAGCTTCATTATATCCTTCAACAAATGACTTTCCAATCCCTATTGCCTTTTGGGTCGCTTCATCAAGCTTTTCTCCTACCTTTCCACTAAAGGCTAGAAAAGTCCTCATGGCATCATTAATTACCTCTCCAACCGTTTTACCAGAACTTCTTGCTATGTTTGTAATTCTCTCATACAAGTCTTTATCAACTCCTCTAACTGTTATTATCTTCTTTTCGTTTTCATTATTGTTGCTGTCTGACATGACAAAATAGATTACTCAGTTTACAAATTTAAACATTGTGCAAAAAGTTGAAGTAAAAAAGTTATTTCAAAACCGTAATCTTCTTTACTAATTTGCATTTCTGTAATAGCAAAACCTTATTTATGTTTGGAGGAATCACTAACTCTTCAACGTTTGTAATACTGTCTATGTTGTTCAAGGTATCTAGATCGACTTCCTCTAGTACTAACCTCTTTATGTTTCTAAATGAGACTGGTTTTCCTGCTCCAATTATGTCCTCTTTGTTTATATGTAGCTCTTCTAAATCAGATACAATTAGTATGTTTTTCCCTGCTTCATAATTAGTAGGTAACTTTTGAGTTACTTCATTTGGTTTTTCCTCTTTTTTGGCATCTTTATATCCATCTATGAAAGATTTCACTAAGGTCATTGCCTTTAACCCTTTTTCTCCCATATCTGCGTTAAAAGTCATAATAGCTCTGGGTATATCGTTAATGAAGTCATTCATCAATTTGCCATAGCCTTTAGCTAAATTCTTATTTCTCTCGAATAACTCACTATGTTCTTCATTTGAGTTATTTTTCTCTCCGGACACAAATGTTTTTCTTGCTTTTTGGATATAAACTTTTTTATAAAACTGTTGACACTATATTAATAAACGCAAGGGGTTTCTAACATTATAAATTTAAATCCGCATAGAAAAATTTGAGAATTAAAAAAGCTTATATGTTTTATACTTTTTATAATATATAGCCATGGCAGACAAACCCTCAAAGGATCAAATCTATAATAAAGTAGCTGAATTAACTGCAAGAATTGATAGATTACCCACCATGGTATTACCTTTATCCGTAATTCTTGCATTAGCATTCGGTTATTTTATTGCGTTATATGACGTAATTGATATTGGTATTGCATTCTCTGGAACCTCATTGCCTTATACCGGGCTAACATCACCTGAAGCATCTACAGTAGTCTCCATGGGATTGTTTGGTTATATTCCCGGAGCTATTCTTCTAGGATACTTAGCGGACAAGTACGGGAGGAAGCCAATGTTGATGTTTACTGCATTACTAACAGCAGTTGGCAGTTTGGGCAACGCTTTATCCTTCAACTACCCAATGTTTATTATATTTAGATTCATTACCGGCATGGGTATTGGAGGAGACCTTATTTTAGTGCCAACTTACATTGTAGAGATGGTTCCCGCAGTTAAAAGAGGCCAGTACTTTAATTTAATATACATCGCAGGATGGGCCGGATTGGGTTTAGGTCCATTCTTAGCTTCTGTTATAGACCTACTTAATCCAGCAATTGGTTGGAGAGTTATCTTCCTAATAGGTGCAACACTAGCGTTTATTGTCCTTATAGTAAGGTCTCACGCTAGTGAAACAGTAAGAATGCTAGCATTAAAAGGTAAAATTAATGAGGCTGAAAGTATTGTAGCTCAAATGGAGGAAGTAGCAGTTCAAAAGACAGGCAGCCAGTTGCCTCCATATAATCCTCTAAATTATAAAGTAGAGGAAAAGAACCCATTTGCAGTATTTACGAACAGAAAGTATGCAATGAGAATAATTGCTGTTATGTTATCAATATTCTTCTTCTATTTCGGTGAATATCCATACTTAACTGAGTTCTTATTGTGGTCTAGTAGTTTAAACTTATCCAAGTCTCTTGAGAATCAATTGACTTTCCTATTTGGTTTAGCCGGAGTGGCAACATTTCTAGGAGCAATAGCATTAAGATTTATAGTAGAAAAAGTAAGGAGAGCGATACTAACTACAATAGCCTATGGAGTTGGAATGTTACTTGGAGTGGCAATTTCGGTTGCAGGTGTATTAAGTTTAAACATCCCACTAGCATTCGGAGGAATGTTATTAACCAACTTTATAGGTGTAGGATGGAGCAATCAGTTAAATTACCTAAATGGCACTGAAAACGTTCCAACATACGCTAGAGCAACTTCTTTCGCTTTTAGTGACGGTTTTGCTCATCTAGGTGCAGCAATTTCAACTGGTATAATATTATCAATTGTACCATTTTTAGGATCCCTTCAAACCTGGGTGCTATTCCAGATACCTATGGTAATAATGGGAATAATCTTGATCTTCGTATTGCCAAACACTATTGGTCAGAGTTTAGAAAAGATCAATGAAGCTGAAGCAGGAGTTTAAGTATTTTGATTTTTCTTTTTTAATCACATTTTTTTTTCTTTATATATAATAACTTTCTCCGGAGAAATTAAGAGTGACTAAAAATAAGTTACGTTCCTACTTGAACCCTAATACACTCACCAATCTTTTCTATCATCATAATTGCATCTTCTTTCTCTATATGTACAAAATATCTCCAACTTTCGTCATTTAAAGAAGGAAAATGAGTTATAACATAAGCAATGTTCTTGCATTCCTCACTATCTACGATTATGTCCGGATTGTTCTTCAAAAATTGTTTAATGAAATTTATTGCCGTAAGGGGTTTTCCCATTTTAGCCAAGTTCAACGCAATTTCAATCTCCTCCATTCTAACCACCAATGTATTATTCCAATTGTTATTCCACTTATTAATGAAATTATCCCAACTAGAGAACTTGGATAAGAGAATGGAACGATATTAGAGAAAATTCCATAACCCATTAAGACCACCGTTGCTATGGAGAGAAGGATATCATATAATCTAAGTCCTAGGTTGCTCTTGGTGAAGAGTGGATATACAGCCGATACAATTATGTGAGAGGAATAAAGAGTGACAAGAGAAGCTTCAGTAGTGAGTAAATACACACTCATGTACTGCCCCGTGACACTTGCTATAAAATTGATAATTAAGAAGAACCCCGCTATTACAAGGATTGATTTCACCATATCTTTTCTCAATAAAGTGTATGTTAATCTTGATAAAGCAACATAAGCTGCAGTAACTGAACCTATGAGACTATTTAAAGTGAAAAGGAAAATGATTAAAGCCATAGTATTTCCCATAACTTTCTGAGCAATGTAAAATGCCGGGTATTCAGTCACATTTAACAAGTTATAAACACCAGAGTTTGAGAAACCAGCAAAGGCTATTTCATAGTAGGACGCAAATATAACTGCTATCCCAGCAACCCAATAAGCTAAAATATAGGACTTTCCTACGGTGTTTCCTTTTCCTATAGCCTCATAGCCTAAAAAGAAAGAAGCACCACCTCCTGCTAAAGTAAAACCTACACTTAAAGCTCCAGAGAAGAAACTTGAAACTGGAACAGTAATCTTAAGCGGTTCTGCTGAAAAACCAGTTATCGAAAGCACCTTTACTCCCAAAATTATTATTAACGCTATTTCAATCATTGAGGTTATAAAGGCATAGAATAAGGGTGGTTTTATTCCAGATAACAAAAGAAGTGTAAGTATCACGGGTATAAGTATTTCAATTACTCCGAGTTCAATCAAGGACAGAGAAAATTCTGAAGTTAAAACAACCCCAGTTAGGTAAGTAATTGCTGAAGGTAAATAAATTGCATAACTTATCCAATATAGCCAACCAGCAATTTTTCCCAATAATTCTCCACCACCGCTCCTTGCAAAGTCATAAGTTCCGCCAGTAGTTGCTACCACTTTTGAATATCTATAACCGATTAAGACCCACAGAAAGTATATTAATGAACCCAGAATCCCAGCGATAAATGTGGAGGAATATGATGATGAAAGTGCAAAGGTTAGATAAGCTGAGGCTGAGCCTAATGGTGCAATAGAGCTTAATGATTGGGCATAAACCAAGTAGCTTGGTATAGTGTTTTCTCTTGGTTCGAGCTTCTTGGATAACTTAACCATACGCTTAATTTATATACAACATAATTTAACTCTTTCTCATGGACAAGGAAAAGATAAAGGATATGCTTGAAGAATTAAGGGACGAGGTAAATTCTATTTACTCCGATATAGATGACTTACTAGATAATTTTGATTCGTTAAGTGAAGAGGAGTTAAAAGAGAAGATAAATGATATAATTGACTCAATTCTTGATCTAAGGGATGAGGCCAGAGATCTACAAAAGTTAACCTAAATATGTTATACCCATTTTTTAGAGTGAAACTTTAAATTTTATCATTCATAATACTATATGTGATTGTAGTTACTCCAGAGGTTGCAATCAAAATAATTTTCAACGTAATAGCTATAGTTACTGGCTTTTATGGAGCTGTTCACATCGTATTTTACAAACTAAATTTGCCAGGTTTTGAAGGGAAGTGGGCTTTAAACCTTGCAGTCACTTTGATAGGAGTTTCAATAGTTTTATTGGCCTTAAGTTACATATTACTTTAACAAACTCACAGAGTTAAGTAGTCACACATCATTTTTAACTTGTTTTCTAACTAATTATCAATATGTGATTAGAATAGGGAAGATATCTAAGGATGAGGAAGAGTATTATTTCGCTTTGGATAACGGAAAATGGAGGGAAGTAAAAGTTAAGAACAAAGTTTGGAGAAGCTTAAAGGGAGCAAAATATTTTGAGGCTGAATTGAATGAAGATGAAGGAACTGTGATAAAGAGAGTTTATAAAAAGGAAGGGAAAGTCATCTCGGTTGATTATTTTGCCGTTTCTCAGGGTGAGCTGAAAGAACTTTCTTTTCGATGCAAAGAAATTGGTAACATTCTTTCCAAGCAAGTTTTCATGTGCGAAAGCGAGAAGATAAAGGTTTATCAATATGAAGGAAGATTCTTTGATGACAAAATCCAGTTACAGAACTACATTACGTCAGAATTGAAAAGAGAAATAGGTAACGATCTAGTGACGATAAATGGTAAGATTAAGGCTGAAACAGATAAAGCTTATCTCTTCGTCATAAGAGGAAAAGAAGTTTGGATACCTAAAAGCATAAGCACTTACCAAGAAGAGAATGGATCTCTTCAAGTGCCTTTGTGGTTTGCCAAAAACAATTCACTTATATCAGAAAAAGAATACAACGCTATAATTAGTGAGAAGCTAAAGAAGTATGAAGACGAATTGGCAAAGATTCCATTCCTTTAAAGGAAATGGTGCTTCTCATCCTCCACTATCTCAGCTATCCTTCCCTCTATTTTGAAATTTTTGTAATAGAAATCTAAAGCTTGACTTTCTACTTTATTAACCACCATCTTTATTACTCTGTGTCCCATTAATCCAACAAGTATGCCGAAAATAAGAAGAAGGTAATATATAGGTTTCTCTAATATACTCCTTCTGAATTGCTTAAAGTAATCCCAATGACTTTTTTCATTGCGATAAGCAAAGAGGAACCTATCCTCTTTTTTGACCAAATATATTCCTCTAGCTAGGCCAGCAGCTCCTGCTTCACCCAGTAAACCAAGTAAATATTTATCCATAAGTTTACTTTAGAAAGAAGTTTTAAAAAGAGTTGTAATAACTTTTCTAACGCTATTTCCCTGGCAGAATTTTATAAGCTAATAGGAACGCTATAAGACTAATTACAAAGATTAGTATTTCACCTAAAGACAGAGGGATAACGTTATGTTGAATGAGTGGAACGAAAGCATCAATATAACCTAAAAGCGCAATTAAGAAGAAACTTTTTGATCTTATAAACAAATAATAATAAGCAAGAGAGCCCCATGCTGTATGAGCTAAGAAAGAGCTAACTCTCTCTAAAGCTCCAAAGCCTATCAATGGCAAAAGTTGTGGAGTAGAATAAGCTAAAGAGGGTTGAGTATGTATAGCTTGCTGGACTAATGAAGGGTTATGACTTTGAAGATAAAGTAATGATACTACTTGTATTAGCCCACTAATGCCTAGAAGTACAGCGTTTTCCCAGAATGCAAGCATTGCCCCATATGATATCGCCAATCTTTTATTATATACTTTAACTTGGAAAAGTAAAGGAAAGAGAAACGCAAAACCTACCTCAAATACTGCAGTTAACGAGCCATAAAATATTGCTTGTATATAAAGAGGTGAAGAAAGGATAAAATTTGAAGAAGGTAATTCTATCAACACTTTTGCAACTATTGCTAAAAAGTAAGCTAAAGCGGAAATTGTGATTATTGGGCCGTTAGGCCTAAAGATTATTATTGGTACTACTCCAATTATAATAGATAAAAGAGGACCTAAAGCTATTAAAGGGTTTATACTCATTTATCCTTCTTTTTGGTTAATTAATAAAAAGCTATTCGTAAGATTATTGTCCTTTTAGCAACTTTTTGATTTCCCTTTCTAGCCAATATTCATCGTCCTTAATGAAAGTGACAGCTACTCCTTTTTTGCCCATCCTTCCAGTTCTTCCTATTCTATGAATATAAGTCCTTATATCTGAAGGTGCATCGAAGTTTATCACTTTTTCAACTAAAGGTATATCAAGCCCTCTAGATGCTACGTCAGTTGTTATTAGCATGCTATAATCTCCTCTACGGAAAGCGTCTATGTTTCTATTTCTAACGCTTTGAGGCAAATCTCCTCTTAATTCAACCGCATCGTCAAACAACTTAACTAGCTTTGCAACTCTGCTTCTAGTCCTTACAAACACTATAACCCCTTCTTCCGCGTTATCTCTTAATGCTTTCACTTTGCTCCTCCAATCATCATCTACGTGAACAAAGTTATGCTCAACATTTGCTAAACCTATACAAGCCTCAATTTCCTCATAATTTCCTATATACTCTTTAGCGACTTTTCTTATTTCATCTGGAATTGTAGCTGAGAACAATCCAGTTATTTTCCTATTTGTAGTTTGACCCAATATTATCTTCACATCATCAATGAAGCCCATTTCCAACATTAAATCAGCTTCATCTAAAATTACGACCTCGAAAGAGGATAAATCAACTTCCCCTTTACCCCATAAATCTAAAAGCCTACCCGGGGTAGCTACGATTACGCTAGCCTCCTTAGCTTTTTTGATTTGATACTTATAAGGCATTCCTCCGTAAATTTCAGCAACAGAAACATCCATATATCTTCCAATGTCTCTTATGTGTGAAGCAACTTGTCTTGTCAGCTCTCTTGTAGGTGTTATTATTAAGCTTCTTTTTCCAAGCTCAAGAATCGGTATTACATAAGCTGCTGTCTTTCCGCTCCCAGTCTTAGCTTTTACTAATACATTTTTTCCTTGCAGAAGCAAAGGAATAGTCTTTTTCTGCACTTCTGTAAGGTCTTTGAAGCCCATTTCTTTAATGGCTTTTTCTATTTTTTCATTCATAACACGCAGTATACACATGGTAGAATAAAAATCTATTTGTCTAGGGATAAAAAATTAGTAAGTCTTAACTTTTTCTATCTTAACCACTGTGTATTTGTACCTTGGCGTTTTTGAGTCTTCATCAAGGTCATCACAAACTACATAATTAATATAATGATTGTGAGAATAAGTGAACAGAGTACCTTCCTTAACTTCATTGCTAATTACTGCTGTTAAAATTGTGCTACCGCATTTAGATGTTACTTTAACCAAATCTCCTCTATTCAAGCCAAGCCTTTCTGCATCTTTGGGATTTACAAGTAAAACGGGTTGGAATGTGTTGAACCCTGGGGTTCTATTTATTAACTCATCTGTGTTGTATCTAGTCACAATTCTGCCAGTAATTAGCACAAGTCCCTTTTCAAGGTTTTTCTCTTTAACAAGTCCAAGCCTTGCTTTTCCACTGGGTGTGTTAAACTTTTCTCTATATAGAACTGTGTCGTTTACCGGGTATCTAGAAGGTTTCGAGTAGTCCATTACCTCATCAAGGCTTAAGTTAGAATACAACTTAACTACTTCTTTCATTTCCAGAAATACTGCCTTCGGGTCTGAGGAGAAGCCCTTCAAACCCAGCTTGTTGGCTAGCATTGAAATTATCTCCAACTCTGGTTTAGCTTCACCAGGTGGATCTACAGCCTTAAACCTCCACTTAACCAATCTATCTAAGCTTGTCACTGAGCCCTCTTTTTCCGCCCACATTGCTGATGGCAAAACGTAGTGGGCATGCTTAGCAGTCTCAGTCATAAATGAGTCAATAACGACAAGAAGTTCTAAGGAGTCAAGCATTTTTCCCACCTTACTTAGATTAGGAAAGCTTTTGGCAACATTGAAGTTCATCAACACTACAGCCTTTAATCCTCCTCCTAGGATTGCTTCTGTTACTGTCTTCCCTTTCCATGTAGGTGGCTTAAATCTCCATACTTTCATTAGTTCTAAAGCGTTTTCTTCACTCATTTCTCCATTTGGAAATACATCAGGTTTAATTATATCTCCAGATCCTTGGACGTTAGCTTGCCCCCTATAGACTATTATCCCAGCCCCATCTATTCCTATATTCCCAGTTAACAATGCTAGATTAATGTAAGATTTTACAGCACTTACTCCTTCAGACTCTGTTAAACCTAATCCCCATGAAAAGATAACTGGTTTCTGTGAGATTAACTTAATGAACTCTAAAATCTTTTCTTTATTAACTCCAGTCACTCTTTCAGCTTCTTCTATCGTGTAAGAGGAAACAAATTTCTTAAACTCATCAAAATTTTCAACTCTCTCCTCTACGAACCTCTTGTCAATTAAGTCATGTTGAATTATGTAGTTAGCGACAGTGTTATATAAAAACACATCTGTTCCAGGGTTGATTTGTAAATGTAAGTCAGCAATTTTAGCCGTTCCCGTAACTCTTGGATCAATAACAACTAATTTACCTCCATTCTTCTTTAACTCAAGCAGATATTGAGAGAGGACTGGATGGCTGTCAGTAATTGACTCACCAGAGACTACTAGGACTTTCGCCTTAGGTATTTCTGTTACTGAAGTTGCAGAAGCTCCTATCCCAACAGTTTGTTTCAATGCTAAAGCTGAAGGATCATGACAAAGTCTGGCACAAGAATCAACGTTGTTAGTTCCTATTGCCCTAGCTAATTTCATAAATGAATAAACTTCTTCCAGTGTGTTTTGGCAACCACCATAAAATCCTATTGCCTGTTCCCCGTACTTTTTCTTTATTTCCAGAAGTTTCTCTGAGATCTCCTTGATTGCTTCATCCCAGGTAATCCTTATAAAGACCCCTTTCTCTTTTTTCAACGGGAAAAGCAGTCTATCCCAGCTATAAATTGGTTCGTGGGCAGTACTTCCTTTTCCACATATATGCCCTCTACTGACTATGTGAGAAGGATCTGGCTCGACTCTAACCAAAGTATTGTTAATTACTTCTAACTTTAATCCACATCCTACCCCACAATAGGGGCAAATGCTTCTAACTTCGCTCATATGTATATATTTCTCTTTACTAATGTTTTATATCTAATATTACTTGAAAGAAATATATTTAATTGGAAAGCAAATGTAAAATCTTTCTTCTATGTTCAAGTATTTTACTACTTATGTTAATGAAATCTGTTATTTCGTCATTCTTTAGGTCAAGTAGATGTGAAACTTCATTTGCAGTTTCTTTCAGATATATTTTTGTATGCTCACAATCTAAAGATCTAACAATCTCTACTCCTTCTCTAAAACTGTCAATGTCGCTCCACAGTTTAAACCTAGTTACAGGTTTGTTTACAATTTCTACTACGTAGTATA
>ERZ1684502.223-NODE-223-length-10848-cov-202.253683_pt1 | contig 10848 bp, 7 predicted proteins | sample MGYA00580192_ERZ1684502 | MGnify/ENA primary metagenome ERZ1684502 (study PRJEB41476, sample SAMN13258264) | hydrothermal vent metagenome | biome: caldera [ENVO_00000096]; feature: acid hot spring [ENVO_00002120]; material: acidic water [ENVO_01000358] | place...
AAACTTTTAATTTATTTTTATTTAATAAAATTATTTAAAAAATAACATATAAAAGATTCATAAAAAATCTGAGCTACATACATTAATATATTAACATGATAATTATTTACTTGCATTAATGTTATGAAAACTCTTATATATCTCTTAATTATATAGTATCATATGCAAAGTATCTACAAAATCAAAAGCATTCTTAGAAAAATACTTCCTATATTATTAGTATCAGTAATGTTAATAGAAGCTCCAGCTTTAGTGCTGTCGCAAACATATACAACTAGTTATCCCGCATCGACTTCAATAACATTTATTTCATTTCAAGGAAACGATGCTGGTGGAGTATTAGCTTTTGAGCATGGCCAAATTGCATTTTATGCATACCCATTACCACCATCAATGTATACCTCATTACCGCCAGGAGTTAAGGTATATTTATTCCCAGCCGCAATTTATGACGTTTTAGTAAATCCATTAAATACAACATTTGGATTTAACCCATTCCAATTCCAAGAAGTTAGATTTGCACTTAACTATATAGTAAATAGAGAATACTTCGTAAATGATATACTTAAAGGTTATGGAATACCAGGAATATCTGTTTATGCAGGTGACCCACCAGTACTTTATGCACTTCCTGCATTATCTAAATACTCTAACATTCACTACAACTTCACTTATGCAAATGAAACAATATATAAAGTACTAACTGCCCACGGCGCTCAATACATAAATGGTAAATGGTACTATAATGGTAAGCCAATTGTAATTTATGTATTTGTAAGAACTGATACTATCGTAAGAAAGGCTTATGCGGAGTATTTAATTTCACAACTTGAGAAATTAGGATTTACAGTACAAGAAATACCAGGAAATGCAGAAAAAGAAGAATCACTAGTTTATGGTAGTAATCCTGCAACTGCTGGCTGGGATATAGATATAGAAAAGCAAAAGGGTTGGTACGCCCTTTATGGTATATGGATACCAATACGTGCATATAGCACGATCTGGGGTAGTACACCAATGTCATCGTATTACGGTCTAGCCTGGGGTACATATAACACTACTCAATATGAATCGCCACAATTACTTCAAGAAGCAAACGAAATTAGCGAATTAGCTAAACAAGCATTAAGTGCACCTCCACAAGACTTCGACCTATACTTAAATGAGTTAGTAGACCTAGGAGTAAAAATGGCTGTTAGAATAGGGTTGGGACTATCCTTAACGCCATTTTACGTTTTACCGAACATTACAGGTGTATATCCGGCCTTTGCATGGGATACAATATTATATTACCAGACTTATTTAGCTATTAGGAATGGTACATATCCTAATGTAACAATAGGAGTAAGATACTTAGCTCAAAGCTCATTAAACCCACTAGGTGGTTATACAGATACATATTCTTATGATATAGCATCTGCCCTATTTGCTCCAGGAGACCTAGCAGTCCCTGGTTCCGAATTCACCTTACCTAATATCTTCACTTATAAAGTAGTTAATGCTTCACCAAAGCCAACAATACCGGTACCTACAGATGCATTAGTTTGGAACCCAGAAAAACAGGAAATAACGCATGTACCACCAAACACTACAGCAGAAGTCGCAATTATACTTAATTTTGCACCGCTATTTAACTATGATAAGTTTGTAGATGGACAAAACATTACTTTAGCTGATATTATATACATGTACATAATTGCTTGCGAAGCAGCATTAAACTCTAGCAATCCAATTTATGACTCATCCGTGTCTGCAAGTATACGTCTTACATTACAAACTGTGAAAGGATTTAAGATAATTAACTCTACAGCAATTGAAATATGGGATAACTCTTACTCATATGTTCCTCTTGGACCTTATAACGTTACTATGTTTACTAATATCTCACTTATAACTGAAGGCCAGTTTGCTGATGGTGCAATTCAAGATTTTAATCCATATCCAATGTATCTAGTTGGCTATATGCCATGGCAAGTATATGCAGCTATGGCAAAGGTTGTAGCCGAAGGCAAGGCTGCATGGTCAGAGCCAGTTGCAGTAAAGAAAGGAATTGATTGGTTAAGCTTAGTAAGTCCAACAGATGTGCAAAACATACTTTCTGCTTTAGAGAATCTATCCGCACAAGATTACATACCAAAGAGCTTATTAGAAGTTGAGAATTTAAGTGGAATAACATTAGTTACTCCTCAGCAAGCAGAAGCAGGATATCAAGCAGCAATTAACTTCATAAAGACTTATGGAAATGCAATGATAGGTGATGGACCATTCATGCTTGTTGCCTGGCAGCCAAGCGTTTCACCACCATATGCAAAGATTGTTAAGAACCCATACTTCCACCTAGCACCACCAGCACTTGATATGGTTGAGCCTGAGCTCTATACAATTAAATTTGTACCACCTACAACAGTATATCCAGGTGAAACATTAAATGGTACTGTATTTGGAACGCCGATGGGAACTACTACAACAGAACCTGCAGCAGGAGTTAGCGTTTTCTATGTATTAACAGCTCCAAATGGTACCATCTTGCTATTTAACAGGACAGTTACAAACTCTAATGGAGTATTTACATTCACATTGCCTTCAACATTAGCACCAGGTACTTATACCCTAACATTAGGAGCAAATTCATTTACATCAACAATGGTAATCACATCTGCATACACTTTATTTGTAGTACCAGCAACTAGTACTACAACTATAGTGCCAACCATAACGACTACAACTACGACGACAACAACGAGTGTAACAACTACTACAACTACTCCGACTACAACTACAACAACGACTACAACAATTAGTGGTATTTCAACAACAACTATAGGCATAATAGTAGCGATAGTTATAATAGTGATTGTTATAGGAGTAGTATTCGGAGTAGTAAGAAGAAGATAAAGTGATGTAGATGGGGTTTAAAACATATGTTTTGAAAAAGGTACTTATTTATTTTTCTGTCTTAATTGCCTCAATGACAATTCTTTATGTTTTTACTTTTCCTATTTTGCAACAAGTTATATATAAGAGTATAGAATACCAAGTGCTTCAATTTGAAGACACTTTGCTTAAATATGAAGAAAAATATGGTAGTATAAATGCAACTGAAATTCAAATTGCAGTGGAAAAATATAAGGAGTCTTTAATTTCCGCGTATGGACTAAATAAACCTATAATTGATAAGTATTTTATACAAATGTATAATTTGCTTCATTTTAACTTTGGATACGCCTATTTCTTGCAAGCCCCATCCGGTTCAAAGGCTGTAGGTACAATTATAGCTTACTATTTGCCAAATACAATTCTTTTATTTACTACAGCCACAATAATTAACATTATACTAGGGATAATTATAGGTTTGCTTTCTGCTAATTCGAAAATATGGGAAAAAATAATTGGAATTATAGCAGTAATTCACTCAAGTTTACCTACATGGTGGTTAGGTTTTATTTTAATTGCTTATCTAGCTTATACAATGAGAATATTCCCTCCAGGAGGAATGGTAAGTATTCCTCCGCCTAAGAACCCATTTGATTATGGACTAAGTGTATTAGATCATATGGCTTTACCTCTAATTTCAATGCTTATAGTGGGTGTTGGTGGTTTCTCATATGTAGTTAGAAGTCTGGTAACATCGACTTTAAAAGAAGATTTTGTAATTACAGCTAAAGCTAGAGGATTGCCAAACTCAACTATACTTTATAAGCATGTTTTACGCGCTGCTTCTCCAGCTATAGCTACACAAGCGATACTTGCAGTAGCTGGCTCTTTTGGTGGGGGTTTACTTATTGAGGTTATATTTGAATGGCCTGGAATTGGCTGGCTAACTTATCAAGCAATTTCGCAAAACGACTTACCGGTAATATTGGGAGTAGCTTACGTTTTAACAATAGTTTTGTTAATAGGGCTATTTTTAGGTGAATTGGCATATGGCTTATTAGACCCAAGAATAAAAGCAGGTGAATAAAATGAGCGAAATAAGGATAGGTTTCTCTTCCTATTTGAAAGATTTTTTATCTAACAAAATGGGTCTTGCTGGTCTTGCAATTCTTATAGTTTTACTTATATTTACTGGAATAGCACTATCTATCCCTTCAAATGTTTATCACGCATGGTTCAATCCAGCAGCCTGGGAAGAGTATCCGAGACACGTACCTCCTGCATGGATGTCAATTTTCTATCCTGGAAAATATTTTACCTCAGAGAACCTAAGTCCTACAAATATTTCGATAAAATCATATGGCAAGAACCTTTATATTGCAATTGTAAGCTATCAATTTAACTGGAGTAAAAAATTACCTCCCCCCGATGTTTATTTTCTTGTTTACTGCAATACTACATCAGGTGAAGAGGAAATTTACTGGACAAAACCAGATGGTAATACGATAGAAATTCTTGTGCCCAGTAGTTCATATAACGAGCTATTTGATCTTATTAGTGTAAAGAGCGGTATTATAGACTATATATTCTCAGTTACAGGTAAAATGCCATCAACGGTTAGTAGCGAACTATTATCTTCTGCGCTCTTTAACTCTCCTAAATCTGACTTTACAGTTACTGAACAAGGGAAATATTCAGTAAAAATAGAAATAATCTCATTATCACCAATTAAAATTACAGCTTCATATTTACTTCTTATAGGAAATTCGTATGGCTTGATGGGAACAGATTATTTTGGAAGACCAATAGATTTAGGAATTTTATTAGGTTTACCAAATGCGTTGGGAATTGGGGCTCTCACTTCAGTAGTATCTGTTTTAGTTGGAGTATTTGTTGGTGGTATTGCTGGTTATTTAGGAGGAAACAAAGATGCAGCAATACAATGGGTTATTTTAGTGTTTCTTACATTGCCAACACTTCCGTTTTTAATTGCAGTTTCTTTTGTAGTTAGACCGAGCTTAGTTCTTGAGGCATTACTAATATCATTTTTATCCTGGCCAGGGTATGCTATTATTGCTAGATCTGCTGCATTATCAATAAAATCAAATGCATTTGTTGAGGCTGATAAGCTTCTTGGGATTCCATCTTATAGAGTATTTTTCACTCACTTTATGCCTAGATTGATACCTATGACAGTAGCATATATGGCCCTAGCTGTTCCTGGTGGGATCCTTCTTTCTCAATCGCTAGCATTCTTAGGAATAGCCCCAGCTAATACTGTTAACTGGGGAGAGATGCTAAATTCTGCCTACACATATCAAGCACAAGCTAATGGCTATTGGTGGTGGGTTATTTTCCCTGGATTAATGATAGTTATTGTTTCAATGGCATTTGTCTTTATAGGTTTTGCAATAGAAAAAGTTACATTAGGTGAAAGATAAGTAATATTAGTTTTTTATTTTCTTTCTTTAATACATGCCAAAAGCGAAGTGACAAAAGGAATAGACGTGTTAACTTAAACGTCAATAAAAGGAATAGTGGTGAAATTACTCAAGAAAACTATTCTGTGAAAAGTATAATATTAAGCTTAAAAGGAGCTTTGACTAGTTGCCTTAAATTATAATTCCCTTACTCTTAATTCTGTAGTCTGGGTTAGGCAATTACTATCCTCTCCTTTTAACTCGGTACAAATTATAGTGTGCTTTCTAATAAAGAGATTTGCAGTAAACCAAGAACTATCTTCTAACTGATAAATGTTAGTTTAATAAAAGATTCTTCGCTGCTCAGTTAAAGTTATCTATACTTAGCAATACGACTTTTCTTTTTTCTTGTACGCTAAGGCTTTTATATTTGATTTAAAACTTCTTTTTATGATACTTTTTGACGAAAAAGGGAAAGAGTATCATTGTGACGAAAAATGTGAAATAGGGGAAATAAAAATAGAAAGTAAAAGTTACCCAGAGGGAGAGATCTATAGTGTTGAAGTAAAGTCAAATACGAATTTGTCTAAACTTCCGCTTCTAATTCCTTTCGAGATAAAGGCAGATAAGCTCCTTTCCCTAACTTTACAACAAATTTTCTCTAAAGCTTACTCTAAGGCTTTCGGATACTATACCCCCTTAGCAGCTGGCAAAAAGCCTACTAGCGAACCACCTAGCGGGATAAGCTATGAAATAAAAAGCCTTACACATGAGGAGTTCGTAAAGTCGGGACCTTGCTGGCTATATCCAGTTTTTAACCAAATTCCAGATTATACAGTATTTATTTTAGCAAAAGAGGGAACAAAGTATACAGCATACATTACCTTGTCCAATAATGACGTTGTGGCTTATCTCTCTAAAGATCATGTGAAGATATACACTGGTTATGTTACTAAACAAATAAGGAAGAGTTACTACCTTTCAGTGGGTTCTTCAGAAAACCCGTATGAAGCTATAAGAAATGCAATAAAAATAGCTAGGAGAGAGGCTTTAACTTTCAGACTTAGAGAAGAAAAACAGTTCCCAGAAAAGCTTAAAGGTTTGGGCTGGTGCAGTTGGAATGCATTCCTTACTGATGTAAATGAAAAAGATGTAATTTCCACTGTAAAAGAGTTAATGAAAAAAGTGAGAATTAGCTGGGTTTTAATAGATGATGGCTGGCAAAGCCTTGAAGGTAAAAGATTAAAAAGTCTAAAGCCTGACGAAAACAAATTCCCTCGAGGCTTTAACTCCTTAGTTGAGGAATTAAAGAAAATGGGAGTTAAATATGTTGGATTATGGCATACAATTCATGGCTATTGGGGAGGATTAGCAAAAGACCTCTTTGAAAAACTCTACTACTCTAATGACATGTATGTGCCATCTCCAGACCTTAATGAAGCAATAGAGTTTTATAAATGGTTTGATGGGGAGATTTTGAAAACTTTTGATTTTGTAAAAGTTGATGATCAGTGGGTTATACACAAACTTTATGAGAACCTTCCCATAGGTGCTGTGGGAAGAAACATACAGCTAGCTTTACAATATGTAGTTGGTAATGATGTAATCAATTGTATGTCAATGACCCCAGAAAATTACTTCAATTACTTTTATAGCAATATTATGAGAAACTCTATCGACTATATTCCATTTTGGAAAGATGGGGCAAAGATTCATATAATGTCTAATGCTTACAACTCCCTCCTGACCTCATTCCTAGTATACCCAGATTACGATATGCTAATGACCTATGATCCCTATGCAAAAGCTCATCTTGTCGCAAGAGTATTTAGCGGAGGTCCAATTTACATTAGTGACAGGGAAGTAGATAAGACATATGTAGATTTACTAAAGATGGTTGTTTTACCTAATGGTGAAGTTGTTAGAGTAGACGAGCCAGGCTTAGTTACTGAAGATGTTCTATTTAGAAATCCCTTAGAAGAAAAAGTACTGTTAAAAATAAAGAGTAAGGTTAAGGGGTTAGATACCATTGCTTTCTTTAATTTGAACAGCGACGAAGTAGAAGAAGAATTTGATGCAGGTGAAAACTACTACTATAAAGTATTTTCGAAGGAATTTGGAAAAGGAAAAATAAAGATAAAATTAAAGGAACTTGACAGCGAAGTAGTTGTAATTTATCCTAAGAGTTATAAGGTTATAGGGTTGAAAGAATATCTGCTTCCTCCATATCCTGTGATATTCTATGAAAACTTTGTGGTTACTAAAGCTGAAGGAACACTACTTTACATCAAAGATGGGGAGTTAAAAGAGGTAAAAGTTAAGGAGGGAGAAGAAATTTCCGTATAATATTGAGCGATTAATAGCCCTAAAGGCAGATTAAAAAACCAATTGACACGTGCAACTTACCGCTTTAATTAAACTTGTAATAATCATTTTTCTAATTAAGGAAAAACCGTGTAGACTTATTCGACTCTTAGTAGATAAATTTTTCTGCAAAAAAGTCTCATATAATGACATCTTTTCTTTATCTTGCCTTATGAAAATCCTAGTAATTTTCCTCACATTCAGATGACGGAACTCTTCGCTATGCGGAACAATTACGAACTTCATTAAAAAGGGGATACTGATGCTCTAAAGAGCTAAAAATAAAAATAACTAACTGGTATAGGAACTCTTCTTAATCGTTAAATTATCCCTTTAGTTATTTCTTCTGGATCAGGCTTTCTGCTTATTATTCTTCCTCCATCAATTATTATTTCTGTTCCAGTTATGAAAGTATTTAAATCCGAGGCAAGAAATGCTAATAAATATGCAACCTCATATGTTCTCCCCATTCTTCCAAGCAATGTAGCTGCCCTTTTATCTAAATCTTCTGGCGGTTCTTCACCCTTTGAATATATTGGCCCGGGAACTACAGTAATTACCTGTATCCCATATTTTCCTAAATCTACCGCCATTGACCTAGTCATTGATATTAACCCTCCTTTTGTTGTTACATAAGCAAATGATCTTTCTAATGGGAATTTTGCTTGAATTGCTGATATATTAATTATTTTCCCTTTAATCCCGTTTTTAATCATCAATCTTGCAGCCATTTGAGAAAGCAAGAAAGGAGCAGTCAGGTTCAGGCTGATCATTTCATCCCACTCTTTTAAGGAAATATCAAGGACGGAATATCTCGAGTTTCTTGATGCATTATTTATAAGGACGTGAATTATTCCTACGTTTTTCTCATACCAATCTATAAATGACAAAAGCTCTTCTCTATTAGTCAAATCAACCTTTTTGAATTCAACATTTTTTGGTAAAGGTACCTCTCTTCTACCTATAATATACACTTTAGCGTTTAGTTTGCTAAATACTTCTGCAGTTTTCAATCCTATGCCCGATGTTCCTCCAGTAATAAGGCATACTTTTCCACTTAAATCTATATTTAGCATAAGAGAGAGTGAATAAGTATGCATAAAAAATTAACTTGCAAAGAGATGAAAGCGTTAAAACTCTCGCCAACTAATAAGCAGGCACAGCAATTAATCACAAAAGTAAAGGGTAATTTTGCTTCTCTACCTTTTATAAACTGCCCGAATAGTCTTATCTCGTATGCCAAGGACTCGGCTAGTTGTAAATTTTGTGGCAACTAGAAGTGCGTGATTTTTCTCCCTAATAGCTTTAAGCGGATTGTTTGAGTTAGTGTGGTTAAATTAGGAGAAATTTGCTACACAAACTCACACCGCTAAGTTCCAAGACTTTTACTAGCCTAATGAGTATCCATCAAAATATCTTATTATAGGTCATGAGCAGTTTCATTTCCCTTACTACATTGTGAGAATAAATTAAATAATCTAACCTCGTCGGTGGTATCGCAAAAATTTTTAAGTTAAAAGCAGTAACGACAAACATGGAACTAAAGGTTTTAAGCAAATATAAGGCCGTTTTAGCTGAAGGGCCGGTATATGATTATGAACTAAACAAGCTGTTTTGGGTTGATATTGATGGAAAGAAAGTTATTACCCACGATTTTAATGTTGAGGAAGAAAAGATCTATAACACTCCAGATGTTGTTTCTTCTCTTTGCGTTATTGATGATAAAAAGATTGTCGTAACATTACGTCATGGTTTTTATGTTTTAAACTTAGATGATGGTAAACTTCTTCAGCTTTACGAACTAAAGGACATAGAGGAAAACAGATTTAATGACGGTAAATGTGATGTATTAGGTAGGTATTGGGCCGGCACAATGAACTTGAATACTCAAGATCCTAAGCCTACAGGAAGTTTATACAGATTCGACGGTAACGTAATTACCAAGATGTTAGATGGTCTTTATATTTCAAATGGTTTGGGCTGGGATCCAGACAACACTGTGTTTTACCTGGTAGACACGCCATTAAGAAAGGTATTTGCTTTTGATTTTGACAAAGAAAAAGGTGAGATATATAATAAGAGAGTTGTAGTTGATTTTAAAGATGAACCAGGAAGACCGGATGGGATGACTGTAGATGAGGAAGGATTTTTGTGGATTGCACATTCTAGGGGTGGAAAGGTGAGCAGATGGAACCCTAGAAATGGAGAAAAAGTATTTGAAATTAAACTTCCTGTAAGAGATGTTTCTTCAGTAACATTTGGCGGCAAAGAGATGAATCAATTATTCATAACTACAATGAGCAGAAGCGGAGAGCCGCAAGCTGGAATGGTATTTACAGTAAAAGTGGATGTAAGGGGGCTAAAAAGCTACAGATTTAAGGGAATTTTGTAAAAACGCTCCTCTTTTATTTTATTTTTAATGATTTTCAGTTATTTACTATTAAATCTATATCACCCTTCAATGTGATTTAAATCCGAAACCATAAATCCTTTAAAGTTTATCTTATCCTAAAAGTAATATTACAACTAACCTTAGTTAGATTTTTATATTTGCATTGAGAAAAATTTCTATGCCTCTAAATAGAGATAAAATTGCAGGATATTTAGTATTAATTGGCGTATCACAGTTTTTGATACTAATGATAGCTTCTGAAGCTCTCTATCCCGGATATTCTGTCAACCATAATTACATTAGCGACTTAGGAGTAGGAGCAACAGAAATTATTTTCAACCCCTCAATTATGATTATGGGCATTTTGGTAATAATAGCATCAATTCTTCTTGAGCTAAGAAAATATTACACGCCACTTCTGTTTTTAGTAGGGTTAGGTGCTTTCTTGGTTGGAGCTTTTCCTGAAACTACTGGATTACCACATTTAATTGCAGCACTTATAACTTTCCTTTTTGGCGGAATAAGCGCTATTGTAATTTCAATAAAGAGAAACTATTTTTGGACCGCATTAGGATTAATGACTCTTATTGCTTTAGCATTATATGTGATGAAAGATTATGGACCTTTAGGTCCAGGTGGAATGGAAAGAATGATAGTTTATCCAGAGATAATATGGGGCATAAGTTTTGGAACTTATTTGACTAAACATTAGATTGAAATAAATATTCTTCCATCCCTCTCTTTTGAAAATAGAGCTTCTAATGCCTCTTTACCTTCCTCAAGCTTAAATATTTTCCA
>ERZ1684502.224-NODE-224-length-10793-cov-289.891041_pt1 | contig 10793 bp, 11 predicted proteins | sample MGYA00580192_ERZ1684502 | MGnify/ENA primary metagenome ERZ1684502 (study PRJEB41476, sample SAMN13258264) | hydrothermal vent metagenome | biome: caldera [ENVO_00000096]; feature: acid hot spring [ENVO_00002120]; material: acidic water [ENVO_01000358] | place...
TTCTATGATAAATATAGAAGAAATATTCAATAGCAAAACTACTTATACCCCACTTCAATTATTACTTATTATGGGTATCCAGGGACCTACGAAAGGAATGATGAGGTCCCCTGACCCCCAAGGGTCCTTGGATACCCTATAAATAATATAATATACCCATTTTACCATTTCTGATTAAATAATATCTTTCTATGAACCTTTTCATTATTTTTCTTATTTTAGAAATCTTTACAGTTTCTATTTTCCCTCCCCATAGTTTATTTGATCTTATGTGAATTCCTTCTTTTCCAGTGTCGATAATTGTTATGAATATTGGGGTGAAAGGATCTGTTTTTTTGTTTTTAATATAATTAGCCGCATAAATTCCAGTTCTCATTGCAAGCTCTCCCAATTTAGGAAAACCTTCTATGAGATCTCCCAATATGAATGAATTTTGATATTTTAAATTCTGATCAACTTTGTAAAATTCAAAAGGATAAGATGGCTTGCACGAAGGAATGATATCTTCAGGTTTTTCAGTATATTTTATTCCATATTTATACATATATTTCATCAATATACTACTTATATTTTCTCCTAGATAACTAAGGAAATTCCCATGATATTCAACTTCTTTACCTATTTTGTTAAAGTAAAAAGCTAGTTGAATAACAAGATAATCATTGAGAGGATCTTCCGAGCTAATGCTTATTTTACTTTTTTTCTTAATTCTCATTATAGTATTAGTTATTTCAGTTTTATTACATCCAGTAGCAATTATTAAATTTTCAGGATTATACTCGGTTTTATCAGTTTTAACCCATTTAGATTTAAGATCAAAATCAAGTACTTTTTCCTCTTTAACAAAAGGCAATCTCTTGGAATATCGCAAATTATCTCCAAAAATTAAGTTTCTTGTAGTAGCTGTATAGAAAATAAACTCAGGTTTGTCTGATATTAAAGTGGATTTAAGTAAATGATAAGCATTTAATCCTGCATAGCCAGAGCCTACAATTAATGTATCCATAGACAAGATAGATTAATTTGGTTAAAAATAAACAGTTTACTGTGAAGATTAGTTTAGCATATTCAAGGGAGGAGGAACTAAAGCCATTAGTTCCTCTGCTTGAGGGCAAAATAAATAATAGAGGATACGAGATTGAACCTATAAAAATTAAACAAGATGAAGTAAAATTCAATGTTGAAAAATATGATTTGTTATACTTCCCTTTGCCTGTTTTATCTACCATAAAGGATGTGAAAATATTATCAAATGGTAGTTATTCAGTAGAAAAACTATTTATAAAGAAAATAAAAGATGAAAAGAGTATAAAATTACATCTAAATGGAACTAATTCCACAGAGTTTTATCTAGTAAAGATGTTTATTAACGAAAATGTAGTTCCTTCCTTAAATGATTTCAATGCTGCAATAGATTTTAATGAAGGAGAAATTGACTTATATAGTGAATGGGAGAATGTTTGTGGTAAGCTTCCTATAATTATTTCTATGATAGGAAGTAAAAAACTGACAGAAGACGATCTTTTAAAAATTAAAGTCATAGTAAGAGATTCTGCATCATCTTTAGTGAATTCGGGGGAGATTCCTAGTATTTCTAAAGAACTAGGACTAAAAGGAAGAGAGTCATTAGAATGCTTCTTCAAGTTATGTAAGCAAAAAGGACTGTGCGGAGAAGTCAAATTTTCTTTGCTCTAATTTTTCTTGCAATCTTTATCATCTTTATAAACACTGGTATTGCAACTGTGAGCTCAATTGGATATGGAATATTCATTATAAATAAAATGAATGACAATACGAATAATGATATTTGCACATATAATCCTATCATATAAATTCATTATATCTAAGCAATTTAATGTAAGTCAATATGATTCACAATATTACACTTGCTTAATTATCTTTAGTATTTTCAGCTAAGTCCGAGTTTTTCAAAAATATATACACTTTATGATACCTAAAATAATCCAAGCTTATGAGCAAAAGCTCCCTTCTGAGTTAAATTATTGGTTTATAAATGAGAATGGACAAATCAAAGTGCTTTCTGATGCCATAAAGAGCCCGGGAATCCATATAGACAAAGAAGTAAAAATAGAAGGAGAATGGATTTACAAGAGAGATCATTATGTAGTTAGAAAGGGTGAAGAGAAAGAAGAGGTCATCTATTCAAACACCGATGCAATTGATTTTCTCCACATAGATAATGAAGTCCGCCCAGTAGAAAGAAAAGGCAAGAGTGTAATTTTTAACGGGGAAAAATATTTAGCCTTCTATCGTAAATTTGGGTTTTCCACTTTGGAAAACAAGAACAAAATACTAATTTTCACTAACAACCAAGAGATTGAATTAGATAAACCTATTGGTTATAGAATTACCCCACTATACGTTAATCTGGTTTATGACAGTTATTCTATTATTGTCAATACAAGCGGGAGTAAATCCTTGTATAATAGACCAGACTTTTATCTGGGGACTTCAAGCAAAGGGAAAATATTCCAAACTTTATCGGGGAAAATAGTGACAGAAGGAGAATATGATTTGCTGGGAGTCTGTACTTCTGATACCTACTATTTGGGTGAGGCATCTATTGGTTTAGTATTAGTATGTGACAAAAAGTTGAAGTACTATTACAGAGGAGGATGGGCATATTTATCTAATACGTCTAATTTATTGGCTAACTTCGTAAACTATAATTACGTTATAATCACCGATACACACACCAATATACATGACGGTAATTTAAAGAAATTATTTGATTTAAATAATATACACTCAATTATAGCCGATAGGAAATATATATATATAATATCCAGTTCTAGGAAAATATATATAATAGAACCTACTAGTGACTATTTTCCGTTAGAGATACTACATGATTCTCATGGGGTTATTGTTACTGTGGATAAAGGATTTTACGCTTCACTTAAACTGGGCAAAGGGTTAATTAAAGTTAGTGAAGCCAATGATGGTGAAAAGGTCACAATAAGAGTAGAACCAAGTCGTCTTTCTGTAACCACCCAAAGTAAAATTGAGGTTAGTAATGAATTATTTGTATATAATAAAGATATCGTTATACAGCCCTTAGGGTCCGAGCTAAGTCTATTAGAAGGGTATATATTGCTCACGAAGAACGGAAGAGCTAAGAACGTGAGTGAGTATTACAATGCTATACTAAAAAGTAGGATCAAATACAAAATTCCTAGTAAACTAGGAAGCATAATAAAATTAAAAGTCCTTGGAAAGGAGTATTCATTTTCTGTTACTAACTCCGAGGGGGAACTTTCCATTAACATTCCTATAGTAAAGTTCAATTCAAATGAAGAAGTACTTTTTCTCTCATTAGAGCGTAATGGGTTTGTAGAGACTTCAAAAGAATATGTGATTAAGGTAAAAGAAGTAAAAGAAAGTAGAAATTATCGAACGGTTCAGCAAATAGAAAATACGTCAAGAAGAATAATTACTAAAAGTGAGGATGGATATTTTGAATGGGTAAGAGTGGAGGAATATCAAGACATTTATGATAATGTAATAATAGCTAAAGAAGGAGATATGGTTACTATAGGAGGAGAAAGGTTTAAAATTAAAACTGGGTCTCAAAAAATAACTATACAAAAAGATAATTACGTAAGGGAATATTTTGCATATGGGTTACCTAACCCTGTAAAGAGTATTGTAACATTTCTCCAAAATAATAAGTTAGTTATTAATATTGATCTTACATACAAACTACCCATTACAGTGATTTATGGGACACAAATAGAAACAAGCTTCAAAGGCGAATTTATATTTGACCTTGATCCTGCTTATTCGACGGTTATTATAAAGGCTTATTACTCGGAGAATATAAAATGGGAATTTAATTATAAAATTGTGGAATTAATTAAAAGTATTCTTAGTAATGCAGGGAAGATCTCTACGATTATAAAGGAACAACTAAATAATTATGGAATTTTATAATTTTATATAATGATAACAAAAATAATTTCATCTTACGTATATCTATTTGCTTGTTAAAGATAATAATTTAAAATAGTTTCATTTTACTGTGACTCGGCTTTTATTATAAAAAGTATGATATGAACGTTCTAAAAGAATATTATGTAGGTCCTGTAAGGATAACAATTACGAAAGACGAGAATAATATTTGCAGATATGTTGTTGAAGAACCTCAACTTTCGTTTTACGAAGAAAATGTAAAAGATAATATAATTTCACAAATTCTGTATGTAACATCTAAAAATATTGAAGACTATATTATAAAAATTTTAAAGGATAAGGGATTCAAGGACGAATCAATTGAAAAACTTCTATATCATATAAAGAAGCATGTACTTTATGATATTATAACACCGCTAATGCTTGATCAAGATATCGAAGAAATCGAATGTAGGGGTTTCGGCAACCCAATAACTGTAGTTCATAGATCATTTAGTGAGTGTATAAGACTATACACAAATATAATCCTAGAGGGCGACGATCAGATAATAAGGATTATTGAAAAACTTGCGACAAAAGCAAACAAAAGTATTAATATAGCGAAACCTTATCTGGAATTCTCCCTTCCAGAGGGGCATAGAGTTGCAGCAACTATAAATAACGAGATTTCATTACCAGGATCTACTTTTGATATCAGAAAATTTCCTGCTAAGCCATTAAGTATAACGTCTATGATTTTAAATGGAATGTTAAATGAACTAGTCGCTGCATATTTGTGGTTCCTAATGGAGTATAAGCCATTCGTTATGTTATTAGGACCAACTGGCTCGGGAAAAACATCCTTACTTACGGCTATTCTTAACTTGATTAATCCAAATTATAAAATTTTGACAATAGAAGACACCCCTGAGATAAACATAGTTAGCGGAAATTGGATAAGGTTCATAAGCAGATCCACTTTAGGAGGAAATTACGATGTAACACTTAATGATTTGGCAAAGCTCTCTTTAAGATACAGACCAGATTATCTTGTTATTGGGGAGGTAAGAGGGAAAGAGATAGAAGCCCTAATTCATGCATCAGCCTCTGGTCACGGCTCATTAACTACTTTTCATGGTTCTAGGCCAATAGACGCTGCAACTAGAATAACTGACCTCCTTTCATCTGATTTATCTAAATTATTTCTTCGGACAATATGGGCATTTGTAATAATAGGGAATAGAAAGGAAGGAAACAAGAATGTTAGATCTATTTTGTCTATATATGAAACTGTAATTGATCAGCATGAAATTAAATTCAAAAAAGTTGTTCAGTGGGATTTCAATAAAAATACATTTGTCCCAATAGATATCTCTTCGTTGTTAAAAAGATCATACAGACTTAAATGGATATCAAAAACCTATGGTTTTTCACTAAATGAGGTAAAGAATGAAATTCAAAAGAGAGCAAATTATTTGAGTAAACTAATTAATGAGAAGGTAATAGATTTTTTAGATGTTTCTTCTGAAATTAGAAAGTTTTATGGCGGTGAAATTAGCTATGAAAGTAAGACCATTTCTTAATTTAAAAAAACTTAGCAAGTTAATGCCTTGTAATTTATTTAACGATAGGATTAAGAAATATATTGAATATTATGGTGATGACATATTTATTGTATGTAAGAAATATAATAAGATTTTAAAGATATTTATACCTTCAACTGTAATTATAGCAATATTTGGAGTTCTAAAGTTCAAGTTCCTATTACTTTCTGTTGTTCCATTAACACTAATAGCTTATTTATACCCTCTTTTATATGTTTGGTCTAAAACTGAGGAACATAAAAAGGTGGTAAATTCCGAGGCTCCATTTATCGCTCTAGTAGCGTATATAGATTCTCTTGTAGATAAGGGATTAAATTACACTTTTAAAGAGCTTTCAGAGATACAAGAATTAAAAGTTCCTAAAGTAGAACAGAACTTTCTTCTTAAAATGACTACTTATATGAATATGTCCTTTTCAAAAGCCATAGAAAAAAGAGCGTTAGTGCATAATGGGGATCTATTAGGTAAATTATATAACAATTATCTTTCTGCGCTTAATTTAGGAATCACTGTTAGGGATAGATTAAAAGATGTTCTAAAGGATCTATTAAACGATCTGAAGGATTCTTACAAAAGTTACGTAGAAAAATCTACTGAATTAACTGAACTAGAATTTTCATTGTTCTTATTACTCCCGATAGTACTCATAGGTTTTTCGTTTACTTTTAAAGTATCTTTAATTGAGTTACTTCTTCCTTTATTGTTTGTCCCTCCAATAATTTTTCTTGTTTCATCCATCCAACCTAATGTAGAATATAACATAAAATACGGCAAGTATCTATATACCTTGGTTGCGATTCCAGTCCTCTTACTTATTCCAAACATTAATTTAGAATATAAGATCTTAGCCTCTATTTCTATACTTTTAGTGTTAAGCTATTATATATATTCACAGATCACACTAGCTAACGAACTTGAGAAGTCATTACCTATTCTCCTTAAAGAAGTTTCTGAATATCTCAAAATAGGTTACACAATACAAAATGCGATACCAAAAGTAAAATTGAATTCTAAGAGAGTCAATGTAATCTTAGAAAACTTTCTAAGAAAACCAGATTCGGTAAGCTCTCCTTCAAAATTATTTAACGTTACTTTTAAGCTTCTGTTCATTATTGCTAAGACTGGCTCGTCATCTATTTCTTTAGAGGAATTAGCTAATTCTATTAGTGAAATAATTTACAATAAAAACAATTTGATAAAGCAACTAAAATTGTTTGATGTTATGGTTATTCTTACGCCAGTGATGTTATGGTTAACTTTTAGTATGTTAGGGAAGATATCTATTACCACGATCCCTAGTGTTAGTATTATTTCGGCTTATAGTATAGCTTCTGTTTTAATATTCTCCAAGGTATCAAGGTTTACATTACTTTATTTTCCATCAATCTTATTAATGACTATTATCTTAGCAATACTTTCAGTATTGCCTCCCGTCTTTTTATGAATATAAAATAACGAAGTGAGATGAAAAAAGCACAAAATAAAACAAAAGGTATCTCATCGATTCTAGGAACTGTAATTGTTTTAGCAATAACAATAGCCTTAGGTGGCTTATTATATGCCTATTCTAATGGTATGTTTAGCAACTTAACGCAAAATGCAAATGTTAATGCGCAGGCACAAATAATAGTAAATCCTTCTACTGGTCAAGCATATCTACAGTATAGTTTAACAAACAATGGAAATTTGCAAGTGAATATAACTTCTATAGATATTGGTAATCAGCCTATTAAGACCGTAAATATAGTGTTAAACCCAGGCGAGTCCTATCAAAATGTTACAACATTACCAAGCACTGCAAATTCTAATGCAACATTTCAAGCAGGTAGTTATTACACTGTCATTTTCATCGGTCATACTGCTACCGGTAAGCCATTCTCAATAGCCTTAAATGTCTTGGCTTCTGAGACTGCGTGATTAAGATGAAAGGTATATCATCAATTTTTTCTTCCCTTATCGTTACACTTATAACCTTATCTTTAGCAGTTCCTTTATTTCTTTATTTTAATTCTATATATAATACAAATTCAAATACTGTTGGACAAAACTTTAATAAATTGAATAACGCCTTGTCTACTCAATTTAGTGTGATAAAACTAGGTAACAAACCGAGTCAAATATATGTTTATAACTATGGGAGTTCAGTTATAAATATTAGTCTATTAATAATAAATAATTCTAGTTATCATCTAAATGTTATATTAAAACCTAATGAAATAATTCCACTTAGTGGCATGGCAACTAAAATATCTAATATTTCTTTGAAAAACTCTACAATAATTATTGAGGCTAATGGAAATTATTATTATATTAATTAAATATCAGATACTCAAGTTATTTCTAAGTCTTTTTTTACAGTTATCTCGATCTCAAGGTCTTTTTGTAATGCTTCGAGTATTTCTTCTCCCTTTTCGGTAAGCTTATACACTTTATGCGAACCTTTAGAGTAGATAGTCTCGATGAGTTTTAGCTCCTCTAGAATATGAAATAATGCCAAAACTTCATATCTAGGTAATCCAGTATAAATAACCGCTTCCCCAGGGTTTATGTGACCTTTTTTTATTGCTTCAAGGATAAGTCTAATCTCATACATCAATTTAAACTTTTTATTTCAAACATTTTTAAGGCAAACACCCTTCATATACCTTGTGTGTTCAGCAAGAGAGATTCTTTCACTACTATCTAAGACTTATTCAATAAATCCTAAGGATTATGTTGCCTATGATGTATGTTTAAATACAAAAGACGTGTTCAAAACAATTGTAGCTACTATTCTTTCTCAGAATTCAACTGATAGGGCAACATATATAGCATATAATAATTTAGAGAAGAAAGTTGGGATAACACCTAGCAACATTATAAAAATTAATGATAATGAGTTAAGAGAATATATAAAAAACGTGGGTCTATCTAATTCAAAAGCTAAGTATATAAAGAACGTAGCTACTTTTTTCCTAAGGTATAATCAAGATGACTTACATAAACTTTCTTGTGAAGAATTGAGAGAAGAATTGACTTCTATAGAAGGTGTAGGAGAAAAGACGGCTGACGTTGTTTTAGTTAATTGCTTTAAGTGCAAAGTGTTTCCTATTGATACTCACATAAAAAGGGTGGTCACTAGATTGGGAATAGTTGGTGAAAAGCCTAATTACAATCAGATAGCAAATTTCTTTATTTCAAGTCTTAACGAAGAAGAACTTCTCTCAGCTCATCAATTGCTTATTGCACATGGAAGAGCTATCTGTACTGCAAGAAAACCTTTATGTAATAAGTGTGCGCTAAATTACTGTTGTGAGTATTTCAGTAGAGTGGGCAAAGATAACAGAGCTAATCCCTCATGAAGATATACTATTGAGTTTAGTACGTCGGAACATCGAAAATATAAAAAGGTATAAAAAGATAATACCTATTATAGTTGATGAAGAGTCTAATGTAATATTAGATGGGCATCATAGGTTTTATTCCCTTTTATTTCTTGGTATTTCTAAAGTACCTGTATTTTATGTAAAGTATATGAGTGAAAATATTAAAGTAAATTTTTGGTATAGACAAATTAAGCCCAGTCTAAATCTTTATGCTCAAGATCAAGGCGATTATTGCGTTACTGAAAATAAAAACAAGATTTTATGTGAGTCTTCACTTTACAAACTTTACTGGAAGCAGCATATGCTGGAACAGAATTTGATTAGAAGCGGCTTTGTTGTATTTAAGAACTCATATACAGGGCTTAAAATACCTCCCATACCAAAAGAATATATAATTAGTATTGCAATGAAAGGATTAAGATTTCCTCCCAAGTCAACTAGGCACGAATATAAATTTTATATACCCAAAGAAGAGATTTTGCTTAATGATTACTGATTTAGTAATTCAATTCTTAATATTTCTTTACCCGTCGTTATTTGTTCTATATCAATTATTCCTTTACAAACTAGCTTCTGGAAACAAGTCCGTTTTAGTTACCTCTTATTTGAATGAATACCCATTTCTCTCTATTTTAGTCCCTACAAAGGGGGAAAATATATCGGTTATTCAAGAACTTATAGATAATATCTCGCAATTAGAATGGGATAAGAAAAAGATGGAAGTAATCATAATTTCTGACGATAGTGAGCAATATTTTGAGGAACTAATGTCAAAACTAAAGATCCCAGAAACATTAAATGTAAAGCTATACCGAAGAGAGAAAAAGCAGGGCTATAAGAGCGGTGCACTACTTTATGGTTATGAAAAAAGTAAAGGAGACATAATACTTACTATGGATGTAGATTCCAGATTACCTAAAGATGCCTTAATTAAAGCATACTATAAGATGGTAACAAGTAATTGTGATGCAGTAGCCTTACAGTGGGTTGGCTATTCCAAAAATACTTATTCTAAATTAGCAAAGGGGATTATGGCATCTACGTGGTTTGCAAGTAAAGCATTGTTTGACGGTAAGGAAAAAGCTAATTTAAGCGTATTTCCAGTTGGAAGTGGAACACTTTTCAAGAGAGAAGCTTTACAAACTGTAGGAGGATGGGACTACAAGCTAGTTCAAGATGACCTAGAAATAGGCACTAGACTTGTAAATAAAGGTAAGAAGATTTGCTCCTCTGGCGTTCCAATAGAAATAGAAGTACCGGATAACTTCTTTTCTTTCTATGTGCAACAAACTAGATGGGCTATGGGCACTGGTGAAGTGCTTAGACATAGAATTAAATATATACTCACATCTAAGACAAGTTTACTCAAAAAGATTGATATGTTTATTCATTTACTACAATATACACCTATTTTGTTTACGTTTTTAGGTTCATTGCTTCTAGTAGTCTTATTACCATTTATAAGTCATGATGCCTTAAGTTCTCCTCTATTTCTTTTATGGGCGATTATTTTAGGTATATATGCTTATGCAATATATAATGTTTCGCTAAAATTAGGATTTACGAGAAAAGATGCTTTGTTTTCACTGGGAAGAATATCTGCATTCACTGTTGCGATTTCTCCATTCGTCTTCTATTCGTTTTTAAAAGGTTTAGTTAGTGCAAAAAAGACATATGTAGTTACACCTAAGGCAGGAAGCAAAGTGAATATTCAATATAAGATTATCATAACTATTGGAGTTCTTGGCATCATTTATTTACTCTCCGCCATAATATATTTACTTAATCATGATTATGTGACATCGCTATGGTTACTTTACTATTCAGCTGGCTTCTTGTATACCTTATTAGGTTTTAACAGAGAATTATGAACAATCATTTTAATACCCCTAACTTTTTATTTTACATCTTG
>ERZ1684502.225-NODE-225-length-10729-cov-17.594529_pt1 | contig 10729 bp, 7 predicted proteins | sample MGYA00580192_ERZ1684502 | MGnify/ENA primary metagenome ERZ1684502 (study PRJEB41476, sample SAMN13258264) | hydrothermal vent metagenome | biome: caldera [ENVO_00000096]; feature: acid hot spring [ENVO_00002120]; material: acidic water [ENVO_01000358] | place...
CACAACGAATGGAGTCAAAAGCACTGTAGAAATAAATGTCTTGTCAATTTCGTTTCTCGCATACATATAACTCACTTCTCTAGTTATGATATTTGGATTTAGAAACATTAAAAATGATACAGAAGATATCTCTAGGAGCTGGATAATCGCTACTTTTCCGAAAAAAGCTGGATTTGTAATTTTCGCAGTAACAATAAAGAAGACTAAGGCGACTATAATGTTAACTGTGGTAGTACTTAAACTCTTAAGGGCATTGATTATCGGATTCATTTACCTTTAATAATTTTATGATTGAAATTAAAAACTTTCTAGGTATTTTAGTCAAATATAAGTTAGACGGACCACATACACTTAAATTATGATATAAAAAAGTAAGATAGATGTTTAACAATATCGATAGTATATTAAATTCATTTTTTATTAACTCAACTTAAGGTTTTTAATCTATTATTACTATGGTAATATATTTAATTCTCTTCCATCTATGATTTATAGATAATAACATAAAATTACTATATCAAGTCATTCTAGAATACTATTTGATTTTAAATATAGAAAGAATGAGAGAAAATAAAAATTACTACTTGAGCTCTTGTATGTAATAGTTTGAATTGGCTTCTGCGTTTCACGGAGTCTACGTACTAAATGTATTAAAGTGTAACTTACGATATTAAATCATTATTAGCTTTTTATTTCACTCTTTGATTTTAATAATCATGAGTTCTGTTATTGCCATTAAGTGTAAAAGACGTGGCTATTTAATTTATGCTTTGAGTAGGATTTCAGTCGGACTCTGGATAAAACAAGTATGAAGTTATTACAGTCAAAAAAACAAAGAACTTGAAGAAGTTGGTAGTTATGATAGGAAAACTAGGCTAAAATAATAATATCCAATGAATACTATCTAATCCCTATAGGGACTTAAGGTCTTGAAGAAGATAGAGGTGAAATTATTCCTTACTTGAAGATATCATTATATTTACACAAGATAGACTAGAGAATTAATGCTTGATTTTTAAGAAAGAAAAAATGGGATAGATTCATAATGGAACTGTCTATATTAATTCTAACGATAATATCTTATCTACTAATTTGATGAATAACAGCTTTTATTTCAAATTAAATTAGGAAAATGATAAAACGGAAATAACAACCAATGTTGTGCTAAACTTATATTTATATCTAAAGACATATTAAGTATTAAGGTATTTAAGTTTGGTTAAAAATAAATCAGCTCTCTGTTGACTCTAGTTGTTGGAAGTAAAAATGAAATAATCTTACTTTTAAGCAAATAATAATTTAAGTTAGATACATTAATAAAGCACGTAGCTCTGTTTCAACATGATATAACTAAAATCAGACAAACAAGCTGAAGAATTTTACTAATCCTATCCAGTTATAGCTAGCAGTTATGCCTAATGAAATTTCTAATCACATCATGGTTAAGCGATATTTCGTCAAAGGCCCTCATATTTTAATTTAATGAGATTTGTTGATTAACATTCATACAATTCATAATTTATCTCTGATAATAATTAATATTATCCACAATAAGCAAAAGCATAGCATCCTTATTCCACACAACAAGGCATGAACTTGTCTCCAAGATTGGAGTTAAGAAATGGAAGATTAGGGTAATTTATAATTGTGTTGATTATTCAGTATCATTCCTATGAAAAGGACGATCAGCTACTGATACCTTGGATAGGTGGACTTAAGAGCTACAAGAATCCATTCGTTGCAACAAAAATATATTTGCATCTAAACCCTATAGTGCGTAAAACATCTAAGCTTCTAGTCGATAGAAGGGGTGAGCTTGAAGATGAAGTAAGGAGAGAAGTGAGCAACGTTGGTGGAGAATATTTCGGATATATAAATCATCGAAAAAGGTAGAGCTTTACTTAAGGGCCTAGGTTGAACTATCAACTTCTTACATTGAAGGCTAGGGAATTACTGTAATTGAGGCTCATGTGTGCGGGATACCAGTCATTGTATGCAAAACCGGTTAACATCCAGAGGTCATAAAGCAAGAAATTAATGGCTATATGTGAGCTACAAGGATTATACTTATGTCTGAGGACTGGCCCGTTATAGTAATGCTTTTGTTTATGAGGCTATGTGTTTCTTCTTTAATGGCCCACTTAGATTGTTTAAGAAGTTAGATGTTAAAAGCAAGGGCTAGGGTCAAAAGGCCTTCTATGGGTAGACGGAGGAAATGGCAAAGGTGTTATTTGACAGACTTGAAATAAAGGTTTATGATTATTCAAAGATGGATAGGAATGTAAGGAAGTTGAACATCCCATTTGACATTGGCAGGTTTACAGAAGCATATGAGCATGTCACATGATTCTACTGTATTTAAGATAATAAACAGGCAAAAGTAGTTAAATGATAAGTGGATGTTTAGGGAGATTTGATCAAGCTTCACATGGCTGTTAATGTTGAGATAAAGAAAATAATGTCGCTGGAAATTATTAATGAATCGGCTGATGACTCAAGGGAGTTCAGTTATCTAGTTAATGATGCATCTAGTAAGGGAAGGATAACAAAGATGCATGCCAACTTAGCTTACTACTCGAGGAAGACCTCAATTTGCTCAATTCGTTTAATGCTGAGGATGCAATAAAGCCTAGTAATACCTTATCAACAAAATTCAAGGGCTCATACTTGGGGTAAAGACAGTCAAAGAAACCTTGTTTTACTCTGAAAGTGGAAGGATAGCATAAGCCATGAGCTAAGGTGCATAGCTGGTTGAAGCATATAGCTCTATGATAAAGAGAACTTTGGAAGAATACGTACTTGTTATTTTAATTCAAATGATACGGAGTTGAAAGTTAAGTGTCTACTATACAAAATATTAGTTAGGAGTTGATCAGCTTAAGAAGGCATGCAGTAGAGAGAGTTAATTTTATAACAAAGGATATTTAAGGGGACTCTTTATCTGGGAAAATCATACGATTTTATCGTTTCTATTTATACATGAAGTTGCGAGTAAATAATGTCAATTACAAAGATCCGATGCATAATCGCTTGGAATTAGCTGTTATCTACCTAATATATTTTCACAACATTATCATCTTTTGTACAACGTCTTTCCAAGATAATAAGCTTGATTGAGCTATTCTAACGGAGATTTCTGCTTTTTGCTCATCATTTATTAGTGAAATTATTACATTAGCCAAGGCTTTCCAATCACCTATGTTAACAACAAACCAACCATCAACATCTGTAGCACAGCCGGTGCTTGTTGCAACTACGGGAAGACCGTTTATAGTTGCTTCTATCCTACTTATACTAGAGTTTTCATACAAAGAAGAGCTACAATATATTTTTGAGCTTCTGTATAATTTTATTAACTGATCCAAAGGCAAATACTCTGTGAATATTACACTATCTTCTAAGTTTAAGCTCTGCACTAATTCTTTTAATATAATATAATATTGTTTATCTTCAATTGGACCTACTATTTTAAGAACCCAGTCAGGATATAATTTATGCACTTCATTAAACGCCCTTATACAAGTTTCGTAATCCTTTTGCCTAGCTATTCTACCAACTGATAGTATAACATTTTCTCGCCTCTCGGAACTATAATCTACGGGTCTATAAATATCTTCAGCATATCCGTTTGGTATTATTACCAGTTTTTTCTTCAAAAATGGGACGAATTTGAGTGAGTCATAACCACATCTAGTCTCTGTAATAATCTTATCAAATATAAATGAGGCTAACATTAGTTTAATGACCCTATACAATTTTTTAAAATAGGAGTATCCCTTCATATTCCCATCCCAGTCCAGCTTCATAATAACTTTCTCCTCTGGACTATTCTTGTTTGAAAAATAATTGTGTAATTTAACAATGATTCCGGAAATCAAACTTGCAATTGAATCGTGAAAAGTAAGAAAAAAAGATATATTCGTATTATACTTATTCAGTAAACGTATAAAGAATAATGATTCCTTTATTTGGAGGACAATTGGGTTCCCTTTAACATTATGAGTCTCAGTGATTTCAAATTCATGGTTCGCTTTGAAATCTGCCCTTCCTACGATTAAACGCGTATTATATCCCAATAGAGAAAGCTCCCTTGGAATTTCCCCTGGATCCTTATATTTATGGACCTCTTTATAAACACTAAACGGCCAATATACAATTGCCTCTTTTTTCTGCATAGTCACTTGTTCATATGTAATAGGTATATAAATATTTCCTTCCTTTCAGGTTTAGAGCTCTACTGTTTTCCAGCATCCATGTTAAACATATTATACTTGAAATAGAATAGCACTCAGTTAGTTCTATTCTCATCTTTAGTGCTTTATTAATTATTATCGCAATTCTATCTACGTAAAATTCAGTTTCCTTCTCCTGCATTTTGATCCTATTGAGTATGCTCATTGAGTATACATTAAATTAGTAGGATATTGTGAGCTTATCGTATGTAGGGAATAATAAAAGAATTAGAAAAGCTGGGGAGATAGTAAAGGGGGTTAAACACGCTGTTGAAATAAATGTCTCGTTAATTTTGTTTTTGCATACATATAATTTACATCTCTGTTTACGATACTATGTTTAAGAATCATTAAAAAGATACAGAAATTACTCCTAGAAGTTAGATAATTGCTACTTTTCCAAAAATTAGTAATTTTCGCAGTAACAATAAAGAAGACTAAGGCGACTATAATGTTAACTGTGGTAGTACTTAAACTCTTAAGGGCATTGATTATCGGATTCATTTACCTTTAATAATTTTATGATTGAAATTAAAAACTTTCTAGGGCTTTTTAATCAGTTGTAGCTAAATAAACCTTACAGCGACCATAACCTACCTAGTATATAATAAAGTGTCATAAGTCTTTTATTCAAGCTTTTTTATTCTTGTTATTAGCAATGATTTCTGTTATTGTAACTGAGTATAAAAAACGTGGTTATTTAATTCATGCTTTACGTAGCGTTTTTAATCAAACTCTAAATAGAGACAGATACGAAGTTATTGTGGTTAAAAACTATGAAGATAAAGAAGTCGATGATTACGCTAGAAAGAATGGTGCAAAAATAATAGTATCAGACGAAAAGTGGCTTGGTCCTAAGATAGCCCAAGGTCTGGAAGAAGCAAAAGGTGATATTATTTCTTTACTTGAAGATGATGATATCTTTAAGGAAGAGAAATTAGAAATCGTAAATAATATCTTTAAGGAAGAGAAAGTGGGTGAAATACGTAATGAAGCGATTTATATTGATTCTTATAATAACATTTTATTTAATCCTAACATCAGTAATAACATTTATAAATATTACATAAATAGATTTAATTATAAGTATAAAAAATACTTATTTAAACTCGGATTCAATTCTAATATTTCTATAAATAAAGAATTTATAGATAATGATATAAAACACCAGAAAATTTCAGTAGATATGTACTTGGCATTTAGTGCAATTTGTAAAAGCAATGATAAAAATGTTCTTCTTTATGGTAATCCATTAACATATTATAGGCTTCACTCTGAAAATGCTTCTGAATATTATAGGCTTCACTCTGAAAATGCTTCTATATCACCTAAATCGCAAACCTTAGAGAAAAAGGTTGAAATAGCAAAAAGTTATTTAGAAGATCATGAAAGATTATATAATAAATTTTATAATTGTGGAAAAGAAATTAGAAACAGTATTAAATTTCTTATATTAGATGCTAAATTTATATATTATCTATTAGAGCTATATTCCACAGTTAAACAAGAGAGATTAGAACTACAAAAGAACTTTAAATTCTCTGTTGATGATAAGATCTTTCTACTTAATCCCTTTAATAAACCACAACTAAAATTTATAATTAGAGGCATTTTAGCTTTTGGTTTTCTCTCTTTACCACCCGGCTTACGTTTTCATCTGTTTAAGTTTTTCCAAAGACAAGCTCAGTAGAAAACCTAAAAATAACTAAAATAAATGTAGAATAATATAGGATTATTATTCTTCTTATGTTATATGCTATTATCTTTAACACAATCTCTTTTTCAGCCACTTCTGTAATCCTTGGCCTAACAAATGACACACTCTTCCTCTTTAATACTGAATGTACAGTCTCTACTATTGATCTTCTTTTGTAATCTCCTGGCAAATTCCTTTTCATCCTCTTTCTGTTTTCTCCCTTAGTACGGTATATTGGGACATCCTTGTTCCTTACTGGTATTATTGCTAGAAAGCCATAGTTTAGATAATAACTTGATTCTCTTCTGAGTTAATTCCACTATCACCAATAATAATATTTAACTTACTAACTATTTCTCTGTATATAATGTTCAGTAACTTCTTTAACTCCTTCTAATCGTGAATTCTTCTAAAATATACGTCATATACAACGATTATTTGTGATTTACTATTAACAATTATTGTTGCTTTAACGTACTTCTTCCTTGTCTTCCTACCAAAATCATTAAGTCTTTTATCATAATAGGACGAATGATAATTCAAGGAAAAACTAGAGCTATAAATTAACGTTATATTACCCTATAGTCCATTAAAAGATTTCAAAACTTTTTAAAGACAAATGTAATAAGTTTCATGCTAATCCCCTACAAAACTTCTGGATTGTTGTAAAGTGAGGTATTTCTGAAAGGGATAGGAAAGAAACAAATACGGAGTTAAAAGATATTATCTTAATAACATCTCTATGATTTACATTTGTCCTAACCTTGTATAATAGAACGATAAAGAGCTGATACTACTTATATTTTTTCTTTGAGAAAATGGAGGAATAAGCAGGGAATCCTTTTGGATATAATTATTATCTGTTTGATAAGCTTGTATCCTTCTGATTCCATGTTGAATTTAGGATATTTTGACATGATATGGTAAATCACAAATACGGTAAAATCTCCCCTAAATAAATAAATACTTTACCGAGAATTTCTATAGAGCTCTTGATAAGGTATTGCCCAGAATTTTTGTCTGCACTAGCAAATAGATTGGGTTCTTAAAAGGAGGTGTTTTAAGATCTGCTTAGTAGTAATATATCCAAACACGTGTTCGACAAAAAGAGAAGCTGAAGAGTGATGCAATAAGGTTAAAGCGATTTTAGATATAGGTGGTTTGCTTACATTTTCAATTTTAAAGTTGTTCTAACGTAAAATTTTCAATACTTCATGCAAAAGTTTAGGGGAATGAACTTCTATTATTATTTTCAGCTCTTCAAAGTTAGAGCAACTCTCAAAGCTTTCACTTCATATCCTTTTACATCAATTTAAAATTTACCTGGTATTTTTCCAATTTACTCAAAAATGTCATTCAGTGTTACAATCTCAACAACATTACCGGTCACAATTTTTGTTAAGCCACTTGTACTAGACATGTTAAATTTCCTTTTTAACTCTCCAACTGCTTTATTTACTAAAATTATATTATTCAAATTGTTCCTACTCATGTTTTATCATAGAATTTTGAAATTCCCCTTCTTTGGCTCTACGCTTGCAACTAGTTTTGTCTTCTTTGATTATAATAAAGTAAAAACGCTTGTGCTCACACCAACGTCATAAACAATATCTGAAGAAACTAGTTTTATCCTCGAATATTTATTTCCAAAGAATATGCCTTCTAAAACTATTAATCTTCTATAACTTTTTTCCTAAAGTAGAAAACTAAACCCTCATATTTTATCATTGCTAATTTCTCTTTAATTTTTATTTAGAGAGTTATATTTTAAGTATTAAAATTTTTAGATTGTAAATATTAGCAAAATGAAACTTTACCCAATTAGAAGGAGAACTAAAATTTGGCTAAGATAAGGGCGTTGAGCTATATTATGGTCTTTAAAATGTAGAAATTTTCGCAAAAATAATCTTGGTCTACTGTGATATAAATAGGAGGGAACGTTCTTAAAGTAGGTGTTTAGAAAATAAAGTATTTACAACAAGAATAAGGTATGTTGCCATAGAATAAAACTCTAGTAAAAAGTAACGCAGTATTTAGCTACATATATCTTCCGCTGGAGCATCTATATACTTAAAGCTTACATATTTATCGTAAAAATCGATTGATATGGTTAATTTGAAGTGACAACAATATAAGATACAATGAAGTGTTGTTTGGTCAATCATACATATTTACATAACCCAACTGAATAAGTCTTAGTCTTATATATTCTTTCACTTAACCTCTTATTATGGATCCATACATTTCAGTAATAATTACAGTATATAACAGAACTCAATACGTTGACGAGGCTATAAACTCTGTTTTAAACCAAACGTTGAATAGAGATAAGTATGAAATAATTGTTGTAACTAACGTAGATTTATCAGGAAGAGAAGGAGTCAAGATAATAAAATCAAATGAAAGATGGTTGGGCCCAAAAATTGCTGAAGGGATACTCAATGCAAGAGGAGAGGTGATATGCCTCCTTGAAGACGACGATTTATTTTTGTCGAACAAGTTAGAAGTAGTTTATAATGCGTTTAAGAGGAATAATAATCTTGGTTTATTTAAGCATCCTACTATATTTAGGAATTATTTAGGAGAAGAATTTACGCCTCTAACGCTAAAGAAGCCTTTATACGTTTTGAATTCCACATTAAATAAGAAAATAATAAAAGAAATTTTAAAGCTCGGAATAGGATGGAATAACTCAACTCTTTGTTTTAATAAAAATATACTTCTAGAGCATAAAGACTGTTTAAAAAAAATTAAATTATCAGTCGATTCGTTAGGATATCTTTTTCTTTCTAAATCCGATGTAATGATTTGGGACTTTCCGTTATCGATATATAGAATACATAAATCTCATGTTCATCTATTCCATGAAGCTAATATAAAACAACTTGTTGAACGCAATAAGATATTTTATAACGATTATATTTTTATTAATGATTGTATAAATAATGAAATAGTTCGCTCGTTAATGAATCGTCTGATAGCCCTTAGGAAAATAGAAATTAAGTTCTATGATACGGATAATAATGAAAATTTTAAAATTACCTTGAAGGATTTATTTTTAGCTCAATCTATAAACAGGTTTTCTTTTTTAGCTTACATCTCATCTTTCTTCCCATCGTCTCTAAGAAAAATAGCAGTCAAATATGCTCTTAAGCGCATAAGGAAACAATTAAAATTAGATAATTAGCTATGAAATTTGGGAAGAATTTTGATCTCTTTTTCTAAGATCTTTTGCAATACTAGTTGCTTCTTGAATGCGTTCGAACAATACTTGTTTTAGAGAACTGGTAAATTATATGTTTAATAACTCTGGTTGCTCTGATGAAATAGTTTTTTACCACATATTAGTTTTATCCTCTGGATATCTGAATTCTTCACTTTTCCTTTCATTGTTAATTTTCTCTTGCTGTTAGCATACGAATATTATAAACAGGTTTTCCTTCCCTTGTTAGTATAACGAATAATTTCTCCAATAGAATCATGATATGGCATCTTTTACTTTGCTCTCCAATTCTCCTAAAGCGAGTGAAAATAAATTGTTCTTCATTATCTTTGAATATTTCTATTGCGGAGTGTGCTACATAAACTACAATAAGTAATGAGTCTTAATACTTTTTTCTAGATTAGCCTTTGATACGCGTTTCCTCATACTAATGCTCTTTTGAGGCAAATCTTTATTTAATTGTTTTATGGATATGCCTTTATTATGGACGTCTATCCTTGTCTTTACTTCACATTTTTGTATAAGAACGTTTCCTCAACGCACTCTAATTTACCCTTATTTTAAGGTATTTGATTCAAGAGATGAAAATTCTTCATATTGATCTAGAGGGCCAAGCCGTACCATGTTTACTAGACTTCTTCTCTCTCAATGCGTTAAAACATAGTTTTAGAGAATAGATAATTTTACGGTTTCTATTTTATACAGCTATGAGATTATATGCTTTTTAATGATTTGATCATAGGCAATTTTGATACGTTATTTTGAAGGAGAAACCGGCCAAAGCGCAATAAGAAACTTATTAACGAAGTTGTAAATATATTTACTGTAATGCGTTGTTTATTGATTAAGAGAAGTAGTTATAGGAAACGGAAGAAAAGAGGAAAGTTTATTAATATTAAAATGATTGTGTAATGATCTATAAAATTCTTTATTAAGAAAAATTAATATTAAAATAATTTTTCTCTTAAAAATAGGATTATTAAGGTAATTAAGAAGACTATCACTGATATAATTGAAATCGATACATACTTCTGATATTTTAGTTGTGGAGTATAAAATAATATAAGTGTGTAACTTCCCGTTTTATTTATTATCCATCCATTAGCGTAACCTAAAACCTCCACATGCGTAGAACTTGTGCCAATAAGGGACCAGCCAGGGTCGTAAGTCTCCGCATAAACAAGAAGATAGGGCTGTGTAGCATTATATACGTTTACTATTATCTCATATGGAGATATTATTTTATAGTCAGTCTTTATGAAATTAGCATGATCCACCCATGTAAAGTTAGGGTTAAATGTTTTTCCATTTCCTAAGAGATCTATTGGTTCAGTATAAACCAAGGGCAAAGTCTCATTAACTTCATAAATTGCGTAAATTCCTATTTGCTTAACAAACCTTAACCCATGTGTTGCATTTAAGTTTTCCTCATAAAGATATGGAGTCTGTGGAGTTATTGGAAATGGGCTCCACCATGGTTTATTCTCGGTAACAACAACAACGTATTTGACGCCAAATGCAGCGAGCTCATTAGCTAGGTTTGCTGTATTATTTTCATATACTTGAGAATTAATAATG
>ERZ1684502.226-NODE-226-length-10697-cov-181.655704_pt1 | contig 10697 bp, 11 predicted proteins | sample MGYA00580192_ERZ1684502 | MGnify/ENA primary metagenome ERZ1684502 (study PRJEB41476, sample SAMN13258264) | hydrothermal vent metagenome | biome: caldera [ENVO_00000096]; feature: acid hot spring [ENVO_00002120]; material: acidic water [ENVO_01000358] | place...
TATAAACAACTCTATAGTAGAGATAATTCCAGAGAAGTGCATTAGCGTTGATATAAAAGTTAAAAATGGAAAAGCAATTTTTAAGGACTTAGAAATCCTTCTTCCTTTTAATGATAAAAAGCTAAACTATCTTCGTTTGCTATATATACTGAAAGGTGAAACTTTACATGAAATTTTCTATTTTAAAAAATCTGTAGAGATTCACGTAGATACAAAGCTAAAAGATGTTAAGATAGATAATAAGGATGTTAAGTTTACACGTTTTTGCGGGAACTACGGACTTCTTTTCCCTCATTATTGTATAGGTAATGAGACGTTTGCAATATTTGGTAAGAGAAAAGAAGATGTAATAGAGGCTTTTAATGAGTTTCTTCAGTTGCTAGATATAATTAGAAAAGTTTTATTAGAGCTAAAGTGATGTAAAGCTTAATGACCAAAAAACTGTCAATGTATTATTCTTATGTATTAGGTCTTACAATTGTTCTCATAGTTATTGCTTTAGCGTTAGCGCCATTAGCCCCTATTGATGAGCCTACAATTTTCCCCGGCTATAATTTACAAATTCCAGTTGGTATTTCCTTTGCAGGATTTATTTTGCTAATAATTTTCATAATTGTAACAATATTGTTTTGGGGGACAAAAAACTTCTTTATTAACGCTTTAATAGATGCTTTAGCACTTTCATTTTCTATAATTAATTACATAAACTTTTATCTTATTGCGGTTATTTGGAAGCCGACAATTGTCATTTTACCCTTATTCTTTCTAATTAAATATAACGGTATTTCGGCACTAACTTTAGATTTTGGCCAAATTGCCCTAATAATTTTCTTTTATCGCCTTTATAAAAATGTGAAAACAGGAAGTAAGGAGAACTTTTAAATCTACTTAATTTTTTAGTATCTTATGAATTATAGGCAAGAGCTTTTCAAAGTACTAACTGTAATTGCGATATTAGCTGCAATAGACTTCATTATAACTTACATGGTTAAGTTCCTTGTCATTTTACTACCTCAAATAACAATTTATGAAGAATGGATAAACACCGCAATTCACGTTATTATAATAGTTGTAGGCGGCTACTTCATTATAAGGTTTTTACAACATATTCTTTCATTCTCCCTTTATAACAAATTAGAAAAGGGTGTAGCAGGGACTCTGAGATTTATTTTTGATGTTATTTTTTACACAATTCTAGTCTTAGCAATCCTTGCTGTCCTTCGCGTTAATTTGACTGGAGTGCTAGTAGGTGGTGCAGTAGGCGGAATTATTATAGGTTTAGCCGTACAGACTGTAGCACAAAACTTGCTTTCTGGCTTGCTAGTTACATCAAGCAGAACTGTAAAACCCGGAGATTCAGTATCTCTAATTTCATGGATTTGGGGAAGCCCAATTATAGGTGAGGTTACTAAAGTAAGTGTACTTTTCACTGAGATAAAAAGCATAACAGGAAATATTATAAAAATACCTAATAGTGCTTTTCTTGGAAATACTGTATTTCAAAAACTAGAGACAGAGAGCTCGATTGTTTATCCTTTGCAAGTAATAGTTAATGCAGACGTGCCAGCAGAGAAATTATTAGATAGAGTAAATGAGATTTTAAAAGATAGAATAAAGGAGAAGAGAGTTGAGATTTACTTTACCTCTAAAAATGGCACTACAAATGTGTTTACTACGATTATTCATGTTGAAAGGATTGATGAGCTAAGAGATTTAATAAATGTTGTTAATTCCTCATTTGATAAAGCGTATTGGAGTGCGAAATTGTCACAATAAAGAAAAAACTTTTGCCTTGAAATAGAAATGTTTCAAGGTAATAACTATGCAAATCTAAAGTAGGGGAATATTCCTTCTTTAAGTGTTTTTGAATAGAAAGTTATGCCATTAAATGTCTTCTCTCTCCTTATCTTTATTTTAGCAAACTTAGGCAATGTGAATAGCGTTACTAACGCGAACAATATTGCTAGAAGTGATGCATAAACCGTTGGTAAGAAGGGGGCAATGAGAAATAAAGCGGTAGCAATTGCATAACCTATTAACCACATTAATATCTCAGCTAAAGTAACTTTTACCGAGTCTTTCAAACTTCTAATTTTAATTTCGTCAATTCCCAATGCTGTAAGTGCTTCAGATATCCCATAAAACATCGCGCCAAATGGTATTATGTTGTTCAGGAAAATTAGTGCAAATGTTGATAGTGCTATTGCTAATCCTCTTTTTGCTTTGCTTAAGAGCAAAGCCATTGCTATTCCTATTCCCTGTCCTAAGGCATAGATCACTGGTATTAAACTCAAAGGGGTGTTCAAATAGAGGTAAGGAAGGGCTATTGAAAGGGGAAGAATTGTAAATATAAGAGGAATAAGGTCAATTTTTCCTTCCTTTTCATAAACAAGCCCTTCCCTACCTCTTATCTCAATGTTAATTATTGGCAAAGCTGTTAATGCCATAAATATTCCAGAAGTTATGAACACTCCTCTAAGTCCTAACAGATCAACTACCTTACCCCCTATAAATGGTATAATTAGTGCTGGGGTCATGGATATTGCCCAGACTTTTGCTGCATCATTTCGCATCAATAGATAAAATACTGGTACTGATGCCCAGTAAACGCTATATAGCAAAATTGATAATGAAGCTAGCCCTATGTTGTTAGAAAAAGATAGCAATATTAAGCCTAGTCCAGAAATGATAAGAGAAGCTATTGTGACTTCCTTAATCTTATTAGTGAGTGTTGGTAAGAATGCATAAAACAATCCTGCAATTGAAGACAAAACATATAAAATTCCTATAAAATCTTCTTTAACAATACCCTTTAGAAAAACTGTCAGGTAAGGTGAATAAAGATAAATAGCAATGCCCCAGAGAGTCCATGAGATTGCTATAGCAGTAGTTGAGCGCAATTTTGATCACCTCAAACTCCCTCATTTCTCCTTCTCTATGCTATATTTATCATTAAATGTATAAAAAATTTTTCACCGGGGATTGCCAAGGCATGCAGTACGCAAAAATTTTAGTATAAAATTCAAAATATTGGCAATATCATAATTTTTTATAATTATGAATTAGGTCTTGAGAGAATTTACCCTTGATAAACTCTTCGTAATACCTTACATTTTTTCTTAAATTCTATACTTAACTATCTATTTTAGATAGCTCTGCATAAGCCCTTATAAGAAAATACTCGTTTTACCTCTCAGCAAATTCAATTGTTTACTTTAAGAAATTCTTAGCTTAATTTTGTCTTAAGCTTCTTTTATTAGAAAAAGTTTAGCCCCCTACGTCTTTTAATTCTTTAAACATCTCTAAGACTCTCTATATCCTTTCTTTGTCATATAAGAAAGCAAGAACCCTCTAGGAGCTTTTTGTTTCCTAGATAAATCTGCAAATTTTTTACTATTATTTTTTATTTTCCCTTTTTCAAGGCAAACTATGCCTAATTTTAGGCTAAAAGGTCTTCTTCTAATAAAACAATTTGTTCGCTAATTTTCTTGTTTTTTCTCTTTCTAAGCCTTAGGCAACTTTCTCGCCTTTATTGCTCATTCGCAACCTTCCATACATATTTATAGTACTGTTCGGCAGTTATATTCCAATCGTATTTCAATGAAGACTCGTAGCTCCTCTTAGAAAGGTATTTAATTATGTTTTCGTCTTCAAGTATATAGTCAAGTATTTCTGCTGCCTTATCAATGTCTTTATAATTAACTAAGTAGCCATTAACACCATCTTTAACTATTTCTGGAATAGATCCTGTTGAATAAGCAACAACAGGAGTTCCACAAGCATTTGCCTCAACAATTGTCATCCCCCAACCTTCAATGAACGAAGTAGATAGAAGCACCCATGCAGATTGATAAAGTTTTATCTTTTGCCTTTCATCTACTTTACCCAGATAAATTATGTTTTTATTCTCGCTGATTGCTTTTTTGACCTCTTCTTCCATTTCTCCTCCTCCAACGATAAACATTGTAGCTTTTGTCCTTAGCTTTTTGAAAATCTTTATAGCATCAAGTGGGTTCTTGTACCTCTTTAGTCTACCAATCCATAAGATTGTGGGAGTAGGGGACTTCTCTCCAGGCTTATATACTTCATGGTCAATTCCATTATAAATAATAGTAATTTTCGATTCGTCTATTTTAAATCGCTTAATTAATTCCTCCTTTGTAGTTTTTGAGACAGAAATGATGTAAGGGTAGTTTTTGACGAATTTCTCTAATTGCCTAACAATAAGGGCAGTAAAAGGGTTTAACTCGTATTTTACAACGTCTTGATGAACATGATGGACCAAAGCTATTGCCTTCTTATTTACTCTATAAGAGAAGAAAGGTACTGCATGAGCAACACTATCAATTACAACGTCATATTTTTTAGCGTAACGCAAAGAAAGGAAATGAATTGTGTATTTGTTCCCTACATGGATAAGTTTTATATCGTCATATTTATCAAGAGAGTTTCCGACATCTTCACTAAGCCATGATACATTAATCCCCTTCTTTACTAACCTTTTACTAACCTCATAAATTACTCTTTCAGCTCCTCCAGCTTGAGGGTGAAAAAGGTCTCTATGATTTATAAATAATAAATTCACGAAAAGTATTAGAATTTAAAGAAATAAAAAATTATTTAAAGCGACGAGCCGTAGGGGGACAAAGGGTTCTCATCGAGCCTTAACAGGCACTCAAACCCCGCGGTCATAATTAAATATGAAAGCAAGTTTTTATTTTTAGCTACTAACTAGTTCTTTTGCTTTTTCTATTAATTCAACAACTATTTTGAAAACCTCTTCAAAGTCTTCATCAGTCATGAAGTTATCATAAAAATTTGAGTGAAGAGATTCGGCTTCTCTCAGTAAAGTTCTGAAGACCTCTTTAGGAATTATTACACTACCATCTGGTAACTTAACCGGGTTTTCATCAACGTATTTTTTTGACAAACTGACGTAAATCTCTATGGCTCCAGTGCGAAACAAAGACGTTCTTTTTTGCTGCATACAGTTTAATTAGAGCCGTAACTGCTCCCCACAGTTTTTCTCCTGCTTGCACATAGTCCTTCCTCTCCCTTAACTTCAATGCCTCTTCATAATATTTTTCAAAGAGTTGTTTGTATTTTTCAGCTTGAGATGAAGGTTTCTTATCGAGGTTTTTGATTTCATCCATTATATCTTCCACACTCCAGCCAGTCTCTTTAGAGAGTTTAATCATCCAGTCCTTATCTAGAGTATTAAGAGTTTCTCCTCTTATCAGTTTATCATGGATAGCAACAATTTCTGGCCAGTCATCTTTTATTTCGGAGAAGACTTTTCACCCTAAATATATTGTTGTTATTCATACTTTATTATCTTTTTAATTAATCTAAGCTCTAGTGTTGCTAAAGATCTTAGAAGCTTGCTCTAGTCGTAGTGCAGATCTAAATAATCCTAAGAGAAGGTAAGAAAAGGATTTTCCAAAAGATTAAATAAGAGTTTATTTACTTTCTTCTTTTTCCGCTTCCTCTATTAAAAGATTAAAGAATTCAACAACACAGGAAGGGTCTTTAACCTTAGAAAGCAAATTAAGTATTAGTTCCTTATATTTTTCCCTTACTTGCTCAAGGATTTTTATTCCCTCACCGGTTATCTTAACTATTACAACTCTTCTATCTGAAGGATCTCTTTCTCTAGTTATATATCCTTTCTCTTCAAGTTTGTCTAAAACTTCAACCATAGTTGATTTATTAACATCAGCGTAATTTGCTAAGGTAGTAACGTTCTTTTCTCCTTCTTTAAGAAAATAAAGGGTTTGGACTTCTGTATAAGAAAGCCCTAACTTCTCTGCCTCTCTCTGTAAAAGCTTTCTGAATTTCTTACTTCCCTTAAGTACTACTTCCCATTGTTCTAATTTAGCATACATATTTCAATTATGAAGATTATATACTAGAAAACTATTAAAAATTAATGCTAGTAGTTAAATTATACTACTTGAATTCATTTCCCATGAGATTTTCTCTTTTTGACTTTACTCTGTAATTCTCTCATAAATTGCAAGAAAACTTGAGTAGATCACTTCTCCTATATTTGCTTCTTTCAGGTTTGCCGTTGTTAACTTATCTCCTGGCTTTGAGATTAATATCTTAACATTTGCCTTCTTTAATATATTATATGATGGGAAACATAAAGAACCGTGAGGAGCAATTACAGTATCTGCTTTTAATCTTACACATTCTTTAGCAACTGTAGGTCTTTTCATTGGAGAGTTTAGTGCTGGGTTTTCTTCTTTATATACAATTTCCATATTTTTCTCATCAATAAGAATAATATACTTAGCCCTAGAAAATATTTCAAACTCTAGATTTTCATTAACAGTTGTGCAAATCATCTCACAGTCTCTCTTGTTAATCAATTTTTGTGTCATTTACTATCTCTCTTTAATTTTAACGTTATCGATATTTTTCTCTCTTTTGAGCTTTTTCTATTTCTTCCAAACTTCTTACGATAGTTTATGCCATCATAGTTAACTGACATCAAGGGGTCATGAGTATTAAATTATTGGAGAAAAAGCTACATGTCATATTATTTTATTTTGCTAAATCTCTATGTATTATTTGTCAACATATGTCCTCCCTCTTAACAGTTTATAGTAAATATAACCTCCTATTGCTTGTAATATTCCTCCGCTAAGTTCTGGCAATGGAAGCCAAACTTCTAACAGGTACCCGCTTAAGCCGCTACTTAATTGTGCAGCCCTAGTAGCTATTCCTTGTAAGCTTGTTGCAGCCCCATAGTCCTCTTCAGATATCCCCCTTACATTTACTGCAGTTCTATTAGGTGCCCCTAGGCCCGCATTCAGACCCCTAATTGCATAAAGAAAAGCGGCTAGATAGAACCACGGAGAAAAAGCTATACCTATTAAAAGGATCCCATTTAATGCCCTTGTTATTGATCCCACTTTTAAAGGATCTAAATGTATTCTAGTTGCTAAGAATGAACCTATTGATGTTAATGCGTAAGAAATTGTAAATACAATTCCTATGATAAAATCACTTACGTGATAAGCCAATTTAAACCATAATGGCAATAGAGGTATTGCAATCCCTGTTCCAATCCCGGTAACTGCGTTTGATGCAATAACTTTTGAAATATAAGAAAGGCTAGTTTTCTTCATTATTTTTGTTGTCTTCTTGGGTCTTTGAGCTTCATGAACAAATAAAAGCGATAAAATTGAAATTGACAAGAGTAAAGAGGAAAGACCAAATACTACTCTAAAATCCTCTTCTGGAGAAAATGGAAGAAACTGTTTTACTGATATTAAAATGCTTCCTACTGCACTTGATGCTGACGCTGCAGAGCTTAATAAGCCAAGCTTCTTAACTCTTTCTCTCTCATCTCTCCAGTTTGAAGCAATTAATGCTGATAATCCTGGACTCCACATCCCTCTTAATCCTCCTGCTGCACCTCCTCCAATCCCCGTTATTATTAATAAAGGTATAATTACATGTAGATTTGTCGTTATTGCAAGTAATGCAGTGCCTATTGCTGGCAACAAATCACCAATTATAAGCGATTTCTTATAGCCAAATCTATCTCCAAAAAGACCTAGTGAAAATGAAAGTATGGAATAAAATCCAACGACACCAAATACTACTAACCCTATAACAGCTGGTGATAACCCTAATAAAGATAAATATAAAGGTGTAGATAAACTTACATAAATTAAACTTATGCTTCTTGTTATCCTAGAGATTAAAAGAAACTTAAAATTGTCATCCACTTAAAATCAGTTGTTGTCCCAAGTATTAATTTTTTTCTTTAAATGTTTGAAAACAAACAATTAGAATCCATATAAATGAAACTTTTACTAAGATTATTATTCGATTTGAATTTAAATACAATTAAAGAAAAGTTTATGTATTTGGCGATTAAGATATATCTTATGGATAGAAGCTGGGAAATAGTGCTAACGGCAGATAGAGGCTCATTTACTGATTATGGCGGTAGTAGTGCAATGGGCTATGTAGCATGCATGCCATATAGACTAGTTCCCAGAATATTTATGGATAAAATCTTCACACCTCCGGTGAAAGTAGATAAAGAAGGTAAAGCACTTTACGCTCCTTACGCTTTGAGAAAAGTTGAAGCTGCCTTAATACATCATGGATTTTCTGACGTTGCTGTTGTTCCCCCAGAGTATATAGAGAAAAGTGTTAGCGAAAAAACAAAAGTTGTTGGCATTAGTGTACATGACCCTCTTGGTTTAAATCCCGTTCCCTTTAAACTGTCAATGATACTTGGTGGGGGGCCTACATGGACTGCTAAATTCTTTGAAGAATTAGGAGAAAAAGTTGCCAAGCTGAAAAAGAAGTATAACTTTAAGGTGATTATTGGAGGGCCTGGCGTATGGGAACTTCTAAACCAAAAACCTGACTGGGCTGATGTGCTATTCGTTGGTGAGGCAGAAGTAACTTTGCCAGAAGTTATAAAGAAAATAGAAGATGGTCAGGAAGTACCAACTGTTATTAAAGGTAGAGACCCTAAAGTAGAAGAAATCCCACCTATAGTTAATCCTGCAAGACTTGGTGAAGTTCAAATTACTAGAGGTTGTCCTAGAGGTTGTGCATTCTGTTCTGTAACACCAGAAACTTTTAGAAGTATTCCGCTTGATGTAATAAAGAAAGAAGTAGAAATTAATATGAAAGGTGGATGGAACAGAGTTGACTTTATTACAGACGATGTAATGCTTTATGGATCTCAAAAGATAAGAGTAAATCATGACGCCATTGTTAAGCTCTTTACAGAAGTTATGAATATGGGTGTAGATGGCATATGGTGGTCTCACATTTCAGCGGCCCCAGTTAGAGAAAGCCCTAAGACTGTAAAAGCTATGGCAGAAATTGCTAGATATGATTTTGATAGAGCTGTAGCTCCAGTAGTTGGGCTAGAAACAGGGAGTCTAAGAATCTTTGAAAAATATATGAGAGCTAAAGCGTTCCCATTCAGTCCTAGAGAGTGGCACGATATAATTATAGATGCTACTGCAATTATGAATGACAATTACATATTCCCATGCTATACAATGACTATTGGCTATCCAGATGAGACTGATGAAGATGTTCAGCAATCAATTGAATTGGTGCAGAAAATTATTGATCATGGATTTATTGCATGGGTATTTCCGCTACCAGTTATTCCTATTGCTACAACTAGAATAAGAGACAACCCATTCCCATACATGGATAGATTACCATCAAAATATTGGGACTTACTTTACATATCATGGAGTTATGATCTTAAAATAACAAGGAAATTGGCTCCAGTTATTACAAATAAAGTAAAGAACAAAATAATTAGGAAAATAGAGCAATATATGATTGACAAGATATTTAGCTCTATAGAGTGGTACTTTTATGAACTAAAACAAACAAAAGGCAAGAAATCACTAGAACTCTCGGGTATTAATTTAAATAATGTTATGGGTATAATATGGTCGATCTATTGGTTAATAAGATTGGCTTTCAAACCCTTATGAATTAAAATAAAGATACTAAATTTTACTTCATTTCTACTATTTTTCTAGTGAACATTTTAGGGGTTTTTTAAATATTACTCTTTAAGCCTAATTTTACAAAGCGAATAAAAGAGCAGGAAAAAGAATTTAAACCCCAACCTAAAGGTGAACTTATGAAACGATTAATAACATTAACAGTAGAGGACTTAAGTGAGGCAAAGGACAAAGTTAGGAACGCATTGAGAAAATTAGATAGCAATAGTGAGATGCTTGTTCTTTCTCATTCAGACATTTCATATTTATTTAAGGGTTATTCTGTAGAGAAAGGAAAAGACGAAGAAGGAATATGGGTAATTAGAGTTAAAAAGAATTAAGAAATCTTTATCTTATGTTAATAAAGAACGCAAAACTAATCGATGGAAGAATTGTCAATATCTATATTGAAAAAGGAGTTGTATCATGTTTTAATTGCAAGTCTTCTGATGAAGAGATAATTGATGCAGAAAATCACCTTGTTATTCCACCTTATTTTAACATGCATTTTCATTTGGACAGCGTCTTTTTGCCAGTAACAAACAAATCTGGAACTTTATGGGAAGGGATAAGAATATGGAGAGAGGTTAAAGGAAAACTAACTGAAGACGACGTAATAAAAAGGGCTATAACTGCAGTAAAACTAATGGTAGCTCAAGGGACTCTTTGGATTAGAACTCATGTAGATGTAACCGAGAAATCTCTCACATTATTAAAAGCATTATTGAAAGTAAAAGAAGAAGTTAAAGACATTGCTGAGATTCAAATTACTGCTTTCCCTCAAGATGGGATTTTTACTGATAAAGGAAATGACGAATTGCTTAGGAAGGCTGTTGAATTAGGAGCAGATAATGTTGGAATGATCCCTCATAACGAAATTACTAGGGAAGATGGGGTTAAATCTATCAAATTTGCCTTTGATTTAGCAAGAGAATATAATAAACAAATTGATGGCCATATAGACGAGACAGACGATCCAAATTCGCGCTATTTAGAAGTAGTTGCAAAGTACACCCTTGAATATAATTATCAGGGGAAAGTCTCTGCAGGTCATGTTACTGCAATGCATTCCTGGGATCCAGCATATAGATATAGGATACTGGAATATGTAGCTAAAGCAGGAATTACCATTGTTCCTAATCCACTTGTAAATGTTTCTCTTCAAGGTAGATTTGACAATTATCCAAA
>ERZ1684502.227-NODE-227-length-10688-cov-427.482930_pt1 | contig 10688 bp, 9 predicted proteins | sample MGYA00580192_ERZ1684502 | MGnify/ENA primary metagenome ERZ1684502 (study PRJEB41476, sample SAMN13258264) | hydrothermal vent metagenome | biome: caldera [ENVO_00000096]; feature: acid hot spring [ENVO_00002120]; material: acidic water [ENVO_01000358] | place...
CACTCTCACCAACGTTTAGATTGATCTGAGTTTCATTAAGGGAGATTGAGAACTGAGTTGTATTTGTTGAAATCTGTCCAACTCCACCATTTATGTTTGCCTCAGCTGTTGGTTGACCATTTTGATAAACTAAGATTGCATACTTTCCAGGATAGAGAGTCACTGTAGCTTGATTGTCAATAAATGGTACTTTATATGCTACTTGTGTAGCTTGTGGATATATAAGGCTATAATTATACAGATAGACAATGCCATTGCTTATAGAGGAATAAACAGTAAGCTGTACAACATTGTTCTGATCCCACAGTGTTTCTAAACCTGGTGTTTGACCGGTTACTAGTTCAGCGTATAATTCTCCATTCGATGAATTAACATAAAGCTGGGTGTTCGCATTACTTACAGTTTCAGCAGTATCGTATCCGACGCTGTAGGCATATAAGGGTTCTTGGAAGTTATGTCCATTCCAGTAAAAGAGCTGGAAGTATACAGTCCCACTGTTTATTTGTGCATTCGCTCCATTATAAGGCCCTCCAATAATTAACGCTGCATTATAATAGATACCACCAGAGCTAGATGTAAGTCCAGGTTGAACCAAGAAATAAACGTTGGTTGCGTCAACAACGTTTGTTACTGTTACAACGTCATAATTAACCCAACTATTGCCATAACTATACCAGAAGTAAATTACTGGCTGACCCTGGCTGTTAGTAGTAACATTTACAAGAAGGTAAATTGTTGCTGGCAGACTTAGTGTTTTGTATGAAGCACTGTCTGCGTAAGCATAATAAGTTTTGATGTGCCCATTGACTGTTGCTTTATATATGCCTCCATTGCCTTTTACACCAGTTATATTTGCATATGGAGTGGTTGCGTTCCAAATATTATTTCCAATATATACTTCGTCGTTTTGTGTGTTAAATTCTGCTACATCTTGAACCCATAACGCATAACTGTTGCCATTATATTCATAGTTTAAAACTACGTTTAATTGAAAGCTGACTGAGTTGGGAGCGTTTTGGCAATTAGACGTTGCTGAAAGGGAGTCAATAGTTACTATGCCAAGCCATTGAGTAGTCTCTATTGTATATGATGCACCTGACCAGCCAGCTGGGTTGTTTCCATAGGTTGCAATTCCTACTGGATATTCTCCATTGCCATATTGCGTTGCTGGAGGAGATACAAAGGGTTCTGTAGCTAGTGCACTAACATGAGGTACTAGTTGTATATACTGAACTACTATTGGTGAAATTATTTGTAGTAGGAGAAAGACTATTATGAGAAGGGCCTTCATTAAGGAAACAATTTTCGCCTTTTATATAAAGATTTTGGTTCTATGAGGTTTAGCATTTTTCAATATACTTGGAAATTAATGTTACGGTTTTCCGTTCAGTTTCATAAAACTTCTCTTAATTAAAAATTCTAACAGTCTTTATAGTTCTTTGATAAAAGTTAGGTATGATAGGTTTAAACATCGCTCATCTGTTTCATGTGTCTCTATAAGGAGATGACATCCTAATTATCAAAGCTTATTTATATACATAACCGAAAATCTCACCCTTAGAACGGAGATAACAAAGTTTAAAAATTTCTAAATTGAGTTGTTTTTATGGAGAAGTTAAAATCACTACCAAAGTTTTAAAAAAATAGAAACAAGATTTAATTTGTAATGGTGGCAGAAAAAACACTTTATAAAATGCTTACTGTTATTATAATCATTGCTCTAACATTAATTTTAGGATATCTTATCTACATAAATGTTGGTAACATGATCATTAATAACAATCAACAACCAGAGCTTAGTATCGAGGCACAAATAATTATAAACCCATCAACTGGACAGACATATCTGGAATACTCTTTAGAAAATAATGGACATGTTGAGGTTGAAATAACAAATATACTGGTTGCAAACAGTTCCTTTGTTCAAAACATAATATTGAACCCTGGAGATGTTTACCAGAACGTTATAATGTTACAGAATGTCAGTATACAACCTGGAGTTCCAGTAATAGTATCATTCCAGGGAATCATTGTGCCAACAGACAAACAATTTTCTAGTCAAGTGACTGTAATACCAGAAACTTAAGTCCTTTCAGTCTTCAGCTTTTTAATATTGAAAAATATATCTGATGTTTTTAGTTGAGATTATTTATTTCGTCTTTTCTCTTCTTTGATAAAACCTCATCTAACGTTCCTCTTACAACAATCTCATACAACCTTGCAACTTTTCCATCTTTAGGTCTCAATATTCTTCCAAGCCTTTGAACAAACTGTCTTTTTGAACCTGTCCCAGCTACTATAATTCCGACGTTTGCATCGGGTATATCGAGCCCCTCATCGCCAACCGTAGTTAGGACTAGGACTCCTTCCTTTGCCTCCTTAAACTCTTTCAATATTTGCTCTCTTTCTTTCCTCTTTACGTTACCAGTTAGCAAGTAAGCGTTTAACTCTCTTGCAATCTCTTCTGCTTGATCCACATATTGGGTAAAGATGAGTACCTTATTCCCTTTCTCTAGTTCCAAGATTTGCTTAATCGCATCTAGTTTGCTCTCTGTTACACTGAATATCTTTTTTGCATTATTAAAGACCCTCAGTGCCTCTTTAGCAGTTTTATCTCCATTTCTCATGTCTTCCAGCAGTTTTGAAATGCTTCTCCCTCCTGCAAGTTCTTTAAACTTCTTCATCAAGTCTTTATACAAATTATTTTCATCTGGTCTTAGTTCCACATGCACCGGTATTATCTTAAATTGTGCTAGATATCCCTTTTGCATTAGTTCTTGCGGAGATTTGTAGTAAATGAGCCCTCCCATTAGCTTGAACAACTCTTCATGTCTTCCATCATCTCTGTACGGCGTAGCAGATAAGCCAAGCCTCTTTGGTGCCAAGCAATGCAAAGCTATTTTCTTAAACTTTTCAGCCGGCAGATGATGGACTTCGTCAACAATCAGAAGTTCAAATTTATCTCCAAGCTCTTGTATGTGTCTGAACGCCGTTTGATAAGTCGTTATAGTAATTGGCTTAATCTCCTTTTCTTCAGAGAAAAAGAACCCAATGTCTTCCATTCTGATATCGGTGAACTTGGCTATTGAATCTCTCCACTGTACCATTTGCTCTTTTGTAAAAGTGACTATCAGAGTTGTCTTCTTAACCTCTGCAATTGCCATAATTCCTATAACTGTCTTTCCAGCACCGGTTGGTAAAGCAATAATGCCCTTTAAGCCATTTTCTTTCCACTTATTTACAGCTTCCTCTTGGTAGTCTCTTAACTCCCCCTTGAAGTTGATTGCAACATCTTGGAATTTCAAGTCTAATGACTTAATTTTGTATCCTTTTTCTTCAAGCATGTCCTTTACTATGCTATAGTAATATGGGTAGATGATATAAGCTCTATTGCTACTGTCATATTTCATAGGAATACCAACCGTCTTTAATTCTGCAATAAAGGTGTTTAGTTTCATGATTATATTTGCATCATTAAAATAGAACTCCACATCGTACTGAGGTGTAGACTCGGATATCATTGCTGACAACTGTCTTATTTCATCCTCAGTGAGTTGCACACCAACTGAAGAAAGGACAGAAACTATGTCTTCTAACTTTATTTTGTTTCTTATAATCCTTTGGATATCCACTTGAAACTCCGAACCGTCTTTTGACCTGCTAATATACTTGGAGAAAGACAACAACTTTTTGAATTTTTCTTGATCCACCCATTGCTTTACTAAAAACCTCATCTGGGTCTCCATACAAACAACCCCCTATTCTCTTTCACTTGTCTTTTTATTTTATCATAATTTGTAACTATATATAAATCTATATCTCTAATCTCTTTGTCTTTAAGGTCATATTTTCCTCTAAGGTATTGTGAAACACAAGCCTCAAAGTTTGCGGGTACCAAAAAAGAATGCCGAGTGTCTTGACATATTTTAAACGCTTCAACCGCAAGTTCTTCTTTTTTCATCCCAGACCACAGTATAATATATAGTAAAAATATTTATAAAGTTTTTGTTGCTAATTGACGGAGTTATATACCTTCATAAGCTGAAAATTTTGGTTAAAGTACTTTAACCATTTCATCAAAAGACTTTTAAATAATCGGGAAAAATCCTTTTTTTATGATAAAAAAAGTAAGGAGAGGCATATCGCTTTTGATCTTAGCTTTTCTCATCGGCTTTGTGCTTGTTTTATATATAATAAAGACTGGGTTCCACATAACACTGTTAGTATTAATACCTTCACTGATTTTGACAGTTCTTGCCTCTTCTTATATGAGAGAGGGGTTTAGTAAAATTTCTTCTGTAGACGGTTATAGAGGTGGAGAGTATCTCTTCAGATATTCTGCTCTTCTTTTTGTTAGTATCATCTTGCTGTCAGCAAGAGGGAACTATATAATAGTATATTATATAGGAGTAGTATTCTCAGTATTTGGGTCAGTTTTCTTGCTTTTAGGCATGATATTTTTGGGTGCAAGTTTCCGACATATTAGTAAATTATATAATGTGAAACTACCTAGATATGCGGGAATTTTGCTTGAAGTATCAATGTCGTTTTCAATTTTCGACATTGGCTTATCGCTACTTATGCGTGTTTTTATCTACTACTTTCTTGTGTTACCTGTTCTAATCATTGTAAGCCTATCTCTGGCATACCTTGGCTTGAGAAAGATCAGAGATCAGAAAAAAGAAGATGAAGAAGTCGTAGTTGCTTAATAAGATTATAATTTCATTTTTTCAACCTTTACTTCTTCCTCTTCTTTCTTTATTCTTTTTCCTATGAATTTTTCTAACTCTTCGAGCTGACTTTTGCTCGTTTCATACCAACCGCCAACACGTGTTATTTTAACCTTGGGGACTTTCGGCGGGTCTGGCAACTCTGGAGATGGCTTCTGCAAGCCCAGGTACTTTAATATTGGCATTTTCCCTTTCTCATATTTTATTGAAAACCAATATCCACCAAAGTAATAGATCCTTTTATCCCTATTATAGACCTTGTTATATGGTCTTAGATAATACCCTTTTTCTCTTATTACTTCATTGTATGGTTTTATTTTTTTCCTCAACTCTTTGAATATTTCTCTTATCTCTAATGTTGTTAACCTTACCTTTTCATCTTCCATTTCTAATACCCAAATTTTATTTTAATTCAAAATCATATTTAAAATTTTCTTTATGAGAAACGAACAGTAGATAACGCTTTATACCTATGCTGTTCAGATTTAATTCTTTTCATTTTCTCTTTCTAAGAGTTTTTATCAGTTTTCAGCAAGGGGGGTAAGATAAGATTAAAACTTTTTACTATCTTCAAGCAAAAAATAAACAGAGTTCGAAAAAGTGTCTAACAGGACGAAAAGAAAAAGTGAAAGCTTTTCAGAAAAGGGGGGAATAGTAAGCTGAAAAGTATTTAATTAAATAAACCGTGATACTAAACATAGACAAAAGAAGGAAAAATATCAAACCCAAGTGTATTAAAAACAGTGGAAACTCCAATCTTTTTCTGTCTTCTCCCCGCCCTTAAGGGCGAGGTTTTCGGTTATAAAGATATATCTTATGTCTCACCATTCCGCTTTCGTCCTCAACTATATATACTTTTTCTGGTGTCCATCCCTTTATTTCAAACTCATGAGAAACAATCCTAGTCCCAGGCTTAAGTTCTCTCTCCAGCTTTGGCTTCAACATGTCATTAACAATAGTTAATAAAAACAGTGTTACAACAGTAGCTTCGGATATATCAACCTCAAAGAAGTCCCCTCTAATTACTGTTGCTCTCCCTTCAACACCACTCTTTTTTATGTTTTCTATCGCTTTCTTAACTTTTTCCTCATTTATCTCTATCCCAACTGCCTTTCTTACGTTAAACTCTTTAACCGCTGTAATAAGTATCCTGCCATCCCCACAGCCTAAGTCATAGACGACGTCTTCTTGCCCTGCTCTTGCTATTTCCAGCATTTTTCTGACTACTATTAGCGGTGAAGCAATGTAAGGAACATAAGGGAGATAGTTTGTCATTAAGAAAAAATAAAAAAGTTTGTTTTTATTTCTTTCTTCTCTCTTTACAACTGAAAGCTCTCGTCCTTTAGGAACTCAGATGTCTAAAGTTATGTTTTTGATGCGTCTTCTTAAGCAAATAAAGCCCTATTTGGTCGCTGTCAACTCTCAGTGCTTTTCCCTCCACTCTTGCTATAAGCGTTTCGCCACCAACAGAAAACGGGAACTTTCTCCTCTTTCCAGCCTCACTCAGCGTTTTTCTGTCTGCATGGCGATAAAGGCCGTGGCTGAAGCTGTAAAAGAATCTGACATACTCTTCAGTCTGGAAGCTATCATCAAAAGTCCACTCAAGTTTAGAGTACTCACTTTTAAGCTCATTAGATGGGTCTTCTTTCGTCTTAACCACAAGGTTAGGCAGTACAGTAATTATTTTGTCATTTATTCTGTAAACTTCAAAAAACCGTTCTTTTCTCAGGACGGAATAATGCTCTAGTTTTATTCCACGTTCTTTGAACGTTGCTTTAAGTAAGACCCTAGAGAGATATGGAACTTTCATGTTGTGAAAAGCAAAGTCCTTGTCTTTCTTGTACACGTCTGCGACAACTTGGTAAGGTCTAAGCAATTTGTTAATTTCTTCTGAAGTGTTTATATCGCTTTCAAGCTTAACATTCTTGACTGTAGGTACAAACGATTTTACTAAGTATCTGTCAGTGTCTTTTTTATGGATTAAGAGTAGAGAATTCTTTTTGTCACCTTTGTAGAATACATTTATTTTAATGCCGTTGTGCAATTCAACTGTTTTCTGCCTCAGAGGGTGCTTAACTGCTTTTTCTAATATTTCATCTTCATCTGAACCCGCACGGCTTGTTAATATAACTTTTACAGGGTCTCTAAGACTGAGGATTGAGAAGCTAAATGGTGAGTCGTCCTCTTCTATCAGTTGCACCTCTCCAAATTCTTCCTTTATGCTTTCTCTGAAACTCTCTTCCATTTTCTCAATCTGCCAAAGTGCATCTTTAACATCTCCAAGCTTTGCTCTTACAGTCGTTGTATTGAAAACTAAGATACGATCGTCCCGCTTAAAATCAAACAGTTCTATAGGATATGGTTCGTCGGGCTCAAACCTATATCTTCTGTTATCATCGTCTGCTATCTCTATAATTCCTTCAATCTGGTCTCTATTCATTCCATCATAAAGCTCAATTTCATCTGACTGATACTCATCCGGCTTGAATATTTTTTCATAAAGTTCCTCTGGATATGATTTCTCTAGGTTCTCTCCTTCATATTTTTTGAAGAAGTTGAAAAAGTCTTCGTTACTCATTTTTCTCTATTATATTTCGCTTTACAAATTTTTATTTCTTAGGGAGCGGTGCGACTTCAACATATTTTCTCTCTTTTTTGCCTCCCTTAATTTCTCTCTTGCTTTTTCACCAAAAGCTAGGGCTATTGTCTTTGGCGGAATCCATGCAACACTTCCTCTCGTCCTTACAGTGAGCCTACTTTTGCGGTTATCGGAGACCTTATAGTCTATTTCATGTTCTGTCCAACGGTCGTGGCTTGAAAGTGGTCTGTCAAAGTCTATAAATATGCCTTCTTCGAAGCTATGGTATTTTGCTTTAACTGTAGATCTACCGATCTTTCCATGTACAGTAAATTCCAGTTCGCTGATTATCTCCTCTCTTAGCGGATCTACTACTTCTTCTACTGCAGAGACTTCTTCCCCCTCGCTGTTTGTGATTGGAAAGTCCTTTGGTATTATAACAAAGTTTGACACCCTGTATAAGATCTTTTTAGTAAAGTTCCCATCAACCTTAATATTTAAGTGCAATCTTCTGAAATGGACTTGATATGTCTCAAATGGGAACCAGTTCATTATTCTAGTGACGTGAACTTTATCATAATCAGATTTGTTTTCTAAAGCAACTAAATTCAACAACACATCGCTCAGTTCACTGTGTTTTGAACGCAAAGGTATAATTTTGACTAGCTTGTCTCCCTTGTCTGACAACCCTGCTTTCACTATTTCGTTGTGTGGCTTCATTATTTTCTCTGCTCTGTCCTTAGCTTTTATCTTTCTCTTTTTTACATTAGGCAAGTCTATCTCCGAGATGTCAATTGCATCATCAGTAACTTTGACCTTGCTTTTATCCAAGCTCTTGTCGAAGTAGAACCTCAAAAGCTTTCCTATATATGTTGTGATCTTCTCTGGTGGCACTATGACTAAATGGTCATCTCTAGTACCTCTGTACAGTGCATCAACACGGGCTATATAGTACTTCTTGTCTTTGAATTCTTCAGGGGCAAGGTCTTTATCAATGGGGTCTTTCACCGTTAGCTTTATCCTCTTCCACTGAGAACCACCTTTCATGATTGCTTCTATTTGTTCGAACTCATTCATATCCTTTCCAAAAACGGCAACAACACCATAGTCCAGCGGTGAACTTGTAACGGAGTCATATACATCATAATCAAACGTGTCAAAGAATGCACGGAACGCACGAGGGAAAGTGGAGTAGTAGCTTGGGAGCAGGTTGCGTAGCTTCTCGAAATCCCCACTGACCCTGAATATCGCACCTGGCGTTAATACAATATTTCTATTTGAATTAGGAGGCGAATATGCAACAGTAACACCGTCATCAGCCTTTTCGAATCTGCCACCACCAAGAATATCCTTTATATTTTTGCTGTCAACAGATGAGACAACCTCTAGCAAGTCTTCAAGTCCAATTATTTCTGTTATTTTCATATATTTCACATAAAAATCTTGATTGTTGCGGAGGGCTTCAATTATCCCTCTTGCGACTTTGAATGAATGAGGCTCTTTAAACTGTTTTAGATATTGCTTAAGGTTTTTAGTCGCATTATGTAATGGGTCATTATTATTCTGTTGCTCTCCCCCACCCTGCTTTTCTTTCAACTTCTCTATCATTTTGTTTACAAGCTCGTCAACATCTTTACTACTCATAATATATCAATATTGAGGACGACTATATAATTCTTGGTCTTCTCCGCAAGTGTTTCAACTTCTCTATATTGTTTTATGGTACTCATTATTTCATGGACTTCCAACCTCAACGATATGCAAGAGAGATATTCTTGTCTTATAACTAGAAACAACTTTCATCTGAACAACTACTGAAAATCCAGTTGTCCTAGCCACAAAAACAGCTTACCAATTATTTGTATTTAAGCTTTTTATCCCTGTTCTAAAGAGAGAAGTTTTCTATTGTAAGCTCCTGACCGAACCCAGAGTGCATTTCCTCTTTATTTTTTAAATTTCTTATGGAAATGCTTTTATACCTTTTTTGTGAAGGGGGTTATTGAGATGAGGATGGTGGAAATAATTAGAAAAATGAAAGGATTAAAAAACAAAGAGGCAATAGTAATAAGTGAAGATGAAGAAAGGGCAATATTCGAGAGTAAACTCAAAAAAGACGCTGTTCTTGTGCTTACCAGGAAGTCAAAAACATTTGGAATATTAGAAGTCAGAGTGGGATGGAGAACATATTACATGATAAGAGATGATAGTACGGGTTCTTTGTTCCTTATTAGAGATGACAGTGGCGAACTGAAAGAGATTGTTGATGATGTAGTGGAAAAGATCAGAAATAAATTAGAAGAGAAATATCAGACAGAATTCAGTCCTCCGGATTTTGATAAAGATAATTTAGTGTTTACTGACTTAACAGAAGGCGAAGACGAAGAGTATCAAGAGATCTATTCCGCGGTGGAAATAGACTCTGACATAATCCCGGTTAAAGTGCTTAGAGGAAAAGAGAGCGGAAAGATAGAGGTAATAATAAACAAGGATGATCTTGCCCAGCTTATTATGCCAAGATTAAAAGAAAATTATAACTTCGTAAGACAAAAAACCTTGTTCCTCAGAACAGGGATGAGAAGAGAAAGCTTTATATGATATGAATAAAATTTTCTATCTTTATGGAGTAGCTGTTGCCACTGCTTGTTGTTGAGTTACTTGCTGTTGAGGAGAACTGTTTTGATTTTTCTTTTTGCTGAATAATTTCTTAAAGAACTCGAAAATCTTTTCAAAGAACCCTCTTATCCCCTTCCCATATGACACTTTTTTTGCATTAATTACAACTTTATGTACATTTTTATGTTTCTTTGCTTTCTTTTGTGAAGCTCTCTTACCATTATTTTTCGATGATTGTGAACCGCCTTGATTGCTGGATGATTTGTTGTTTGGTGGAGGAGATGAACCAGGACTATTAGATGATGAACCGCCTCCTTTTGGATTATTTGGTGGAGGACTTGTAGCAGGATTACTGTGCGGGGGCTTTCCTCCTCCTGGTGACGGTGTTGAAGGAGAAGCTTGTGCTTGTATGTTTTTTGGTTTATAGTCAAGTATAGGCACGCCAGCTATACTAAGTCCAAAACGTCTAGCAGGTTCTCTTGGTATTAGCTTTAGTAAAGGTGAAAGAGAATAGCCGGCCATCTCAGTTGCCAGTGGTATTACAGGATATTTCAAACTGAGACCAGGGTATTTCCTTGGCATAATTTCTGTATGTAGTGGTGTTATGATAGGTTTCTTTTGATGTTTTTGTTTCTCCTCTTGTAGCTTCTTCTTTAATTGTAGTTGTCTTCTTCTAAGTTGTTGCAATCTCTTTTTCTGTTGTTCTTTCTGTTTCTTTAATTGTAGTTGTCTTCTTCTAAGTTGTTGCAATCTCTTTTTCTGTTGTT
>ERZ1684502.228-NODE-228-length-10652-cov-144.494196_pt1 | contig 10652 bp, 10 predicted proteins | sample MGYA00580192_ERZ1684502 | MGnify/ENA primary metagenome ERZ1684502 (study PRJEB41476, sample SAMN13258264) | hydrothermal vent metagenome | biome: caldera [ENVO_00000096]; feature: acid hot spring [ENVO_00002120]; material: acidic water [ENVO_01000358] | place...
GAAAAAGAGATTTAAATTTTTCCCTATTTCGGAGAATAGGAAAAAATGGTTATAGATAGAGGGAAGAGATTGAAAATTTTTGAAGACCTCAGCTTTATTACCTATTGTGTTACTGACGAGTAACATGAAGCTGCCCAAGTAAAGTTGAATGCTAATGAGTGATTAAGTTAGATCAAAACCATAAATATTAAAACAGAAAACGGCTTTAGTTCTATAATGAATATAGATAATAACACTCTCTAATTTATAAGGAATACTTAGAAGAATGAGAGTTACAGTTTAGGTTACGAACTGAATAACCAGACTTATTGTCATCACTTGGAACAAGACAAGTTAAGTCTTGAAAGTTGCGTGAACGGTGGATTTATTTAAAAATCATGTTCCAGTTGAAATCTATAATTTTAAAGAATGATTAGCCTAGAAATTTGCTTTTACATCAAAAATCTCTTACATGGTAATCTTAAATGATATGCATGATGCCTAAGAGAAAGAGGAGAAGAAAAAACTTCAGAGAGTGGTATAGTTGTTATAATTTTCGCTTGTAGGAAAAAATTTTCGTACATATGAAATAGAAAGTTTATTAACTTCTGGGTAGAGTTTATAGATATGATAAAAGCCAAAAATCAAATTCAAATTAAAGGCAGAAAAGATAAAGGAGATTCGGAAGATACGCTAGAAGAAGCAAAAAGAGTGTTCAAAGATTTGTTAAAAGACAACCGAAAAGTGCTTTTATGTTTAATTCGATTGAGTAGAGAACAAGAAGTAAAAGAAGTTAGGGAAGATCTATACTACACAATAGATGATGAGGATGAGGTGAGGCAAAACAAAGATAAAGAACTCTTATTAACGAGACTAACTAAGCGTGAAACTGTAACGGCTGTAGCTGATCTATGCAAACATACAATGCTGTTACCATTCATATCTAAGCCGAGTGGGACATTATCAATTAACCTTATATCAACGCTGATAAATAGCAGGAGTTGTGAGGAACCTAAGAGCGCTATACCAGAAGTCGTTGTAATGGGTTTCATGTACATTAATCTATCATTTGCGGAAGTTGAGTTGATCGTAAATATAATCCAAAAAAGGCGATGAGAAAATGGATTTCCCTGCTTGCTTTAAGACATTAGAAATAATGCAACAATTAAAATCGTTGATTATTAACGCAGAGATTCATAATACAAAGATCGACTTAACTATTAAAGTCCCGGTTGGTGCAAGTGGAAATCAGCCAGTACCGGTAGATCTTTCATCCGGTTATGAGATCCAAATACCTAAAGGTCAATTCTGGATATTAACTGGAGTCTACGTGAATCAAGAGCCAAGTATAGACGGCGTGCTTCAGATATACAAAATTCTCAAGAAAAACGAAAGGAAGTTAATATACACTACCCCAAAGTTAAGTGAAATTATTGAGACTAACTTAAATATCCAGCCTTTACCAGAAAAACTCGTATTTGGGCCTAAGGACATATTGGCAATCGATTTCCTCCCGTCAAAACCAAATGAAGGTAGAGAAGCAATACAAAGTGTAACAATAGAGGCAGTTGTCATAGACATTTCGTCCTTAGAATTCTCACTCAGTGACTTGATAAATTTAGCCCATTTCGTATCTTATCAATTATCTTACTCTAGCTCTACCTACTCCCGTTACTATCAATACAATGCAAGAAACAACCTATAACGCGTATATTTACTTCTAAAACAATTAGAATCGCATGTCATACAGCAACCATTGCTGATCGTCAATTTATTTCTCGCCATGAGATTTATAAGAACTAGATTGCAGCGACCATTTGAAGCTAGAAAGTGAAAATTACTCGATCTCAGGGGAGGATAATGGGTCTAAATGAGCGATAGCCGATCAAAGTTAAATTTCATAGACCTCTTTTCCTTACTCGCAATCTATGTCGAGTAAGCCTCTTTATGTTAATATTAATCACAAAACAAAAAAGACCTTATATCGCAGTTATATACTACACATTAACTATGCTCGACTAATTAGGTAGAGTCATGAGGTTAAGAGAAACAGCAGCTTTAATTATTCAACCAAGTCACCTTAAGAGATAAACATTTATAACCTAAATAACGGAGAGCTAAGTTTTAGATTAAGTTAGAATCAATCTGTGTTATAATCCTAATAGTTTTTATTTAATCGAAATATTCATGGTAAAAATTATGCAAAGTTTATGCTTTCTAGTTAGTACAAAAGTTCGAAATCTATGCTGAAATCTTTAAAATAATATACTTAATTTACTTAATAATTATTTGTTATTAATTTTAATGACTTCTTTTATTTCTTCTATTAACTTATTCGTAGCTTCTTTTTCGCAGCTTTCTTCATTGTTCTCTCTTTTTATACAATCAGAATAAAGTTTTTGATACGATATTTTCCCTCTTTTTTTATCTATCTCTATCCATTTTAGGGAATTTTTAATTAGATGACTAGTACCTCCGCCTCTATTCATATTTGCTACTATAGTATCTACAATCATAAGAGGCCCTACAATTATTGTATAGAAATTTAAATTATTATTTACTTCTAAATCCATATTGATAAACCACTCATAAACATCGTCTCGAGTTATGTATGGCTGTATTATATTTTTCGCATCTATGTTTACCCCAATCTCTTTCAATACGTCAGAAATATCCTTAATGCATTCTTCTCTCAACTCATAATCACGAATTTCTTCATAGCCACCCTTGAGTATATGTTCCTTTAACGTTCTATTTACCATTGCCTGGTGATGACTCATAGCTGCTATGCTTACTATTGCCTTTAGTCCGCTATCACAGCACTCTTCTAATATTTTATATATTTGGTATCCGCTATATAGCTCGTGCCCGGTATAAGATTCGGTATAATTCTTTGAGGTTTTACCTATATCATGCAATGCCACTCCTATTTCAACGCTTTTTCTCACAGTATCTTCATCAATTTCGCCTATGTATTTACTGTACCTATAATTAAGAATGGGAATAATATAGGAAAATGACGCCCTAAAAAGTTTCAAAGTCCCTAAGCTATGTTGCTTAAAAGTTTCAGTAATTTTTATTCCTCTTTCTTCCTTATTAAAAGCCCAGCATACTTCATTCTCACTCACATTCTCACCTCATATTCTTAACCCGGTATCTTTATTGTATTTTTTCTCATCAACTTTTAATGCGTAAATTACATACTTTGTTTTGTTGCTTTCATAAACTCTTCTATATTGTTTACAGAAATTTTCTAATTTATTTGTATCAATTCCAATGCATATTTCATTCAATTTAACTTCATCGGTCTCTGTGGCTTTATTAATGTAGAACTCCTCTACATAGGCTCTAATGCATTCCTTTCCTTCCTCGTTCTTATCTTTGACTACCACTTTTTTGACTAAATTACCTTCTAGTGGTATTAACTCTTTTTCGTCTTGCGGTGCCTCAGTTGCTACGTTTACAATAAATGAATCTCTAGTTATATTACAGTACTGATCCAGCAAATTATTCAAATCCTCTTTTGTAGCAAAAATGTTCTCTGCTATATCTTCAAGATCTAAAACCAATCCTATATGAACCTCAGGAGGTTTAATTACCTCATCTACAATATCCGCGTAGCCTACCAAATTTTCGTTTCCATATGGCAATTTTAGAGAGATATTCTTATTATTCTTCGTTAACTCTTCCAGTTTACTTACAGTATTTTCAACTTCATCTTTATCATAAGGCTCAGTGTTACCACTTTTCCAAACATATAGCTTACCTTGTTTCTCTTTTTCTGAGTCGCACCTTAGAAGTCTTCCAGCTCTCTGAACTATTGAAGTTATTGGAGCTTGCTCAGTTATTAGTACTTCAGCTGAGAGATTTACGCCTACCTCAATAACTTGCGTTGCCACAATTACATCACACCCCCTTTCACCTTTTCCATTTCCACATTTCCATTCATCTCCTATTTTGTTAAATATCTCTTCTCTATCCTTAATTTTAAACCTAGAGTGAAGTAAACATATTGAAAGATCCTTTAGCTCTTTCTTAAGACTCTCGTAGATTTTTATCGCATTTTCCACCGTATTAGCTACTATTAATATTCTTTCTCCTTTATTTTCCTTTATTTTGTTAACTATTTCGTCTATCCCACCATTTACATAACCTATATCAATATCTGGAACTTTTAAATTCTCCTTTATCTCAATTGTCTCATACTTAACAGAGTCAACGGTACACTCATAATAGGCTATATCGTCGTCATCGGTTTTTTCTAATTTGCAGTTTTGCTTTTTGACTGCTTGTCCAAAGTCGTTTACTATAGCCAATTTTTTAATCTCTCTGTTCTCCATCATTCTAATTAACTCCCTCTCTATTTTCCAGCTGGGAGTTGCTGACGATAAAATCATGTTAACTCCCATGCGTGACAAATGTCTTACTGCGGTTATTAATGAGGTCCATGATTTATCGTCATTCATTAAGTGAAACTCGTCAAAATGAACTAAAGAAGTATAAATTGAAAATCGCGGCAAGTCATAATGTCCATGAGATCTGTAGGGTTCTCCTACAGAAGCCTTATATAGATTTAGCAGAAATGAGTCATAAGTCGTTATAACGAATTTCGCTAAAAACTCTGGGGATTTAATCTCAGAAGGGGAGAACGAATATTGCACTGCATAGTCTAACCCTGTTGCTTCAGCCCTTTCCTCTATATCCTTTGCCAGGGCTCTTGTAGGTACTACATGAATTATTCTACTAAAGTTTCTAGTATAGTTATTGGAAATTATCTTCGCAAGTTCCAATGATAACGTAGTCTTCCCATAGCCGGTTGGAAAAGTTAAAATGAAATTTACGTCTTCACAACATCCTTGATCTTTCTCCCCTTTTAAAATGTCTAATACTTTTTGAATTCCTTTTCTTAACGTCATATCGAATACCTCCTTACATGTGTTAATACTTCAAGGGCATTCCTTATATCTTCAAGCACATACGAATCTATTTCGTGGATATTTTCATCTTTTAGAAATGTATCTCTAGCAATAAAATAAATTACTTCTGAAGGTAATAGAACACCACTTATCCCTTGAAATATATAACTCGAAATCTTGTTAATCATATCAACCGTATCTTTCCCTTGGTAAGTCTTTATAAAATTAATAATGTCATTTTTTGTTTTATCTTCTAATAAGTTCCAAAATTCTATGAAAGGTTTAACCAAAGAATAAGAGTTTTTCTCTATTATTTCTACTCTCTTGTTGTTGTCGTTTATCAGAACAAGTTTTTGACAACTTGTTTTTTCTAGAAATGCAGATAGAATAAAAATTAAACTTAACTGTGAAAGATTTGTACCTATTATACCTCTTAACTTATCTTTATTTTTAATTGATGGTTTACATAACTGGGATTGAACTTCACTGTCTACTGTAGCAATAACGTAATATGTTCCCCTGTTTTCTACGTAGAAACTTATTAGCTGATATCTTGCCAAGGCTAAAATCGCTAAAGTAAATAATAATATATCCACAGAGTCTAATAATTTCTTGTCTTTTTTCCCACTTTTACCCGTAAATCCTCCAAACCATCTTTCTGCTTCCATAAGCTCTGCGGTGAATATAGGGAAAAGCGGGCTAATCATTATTTGCTGTTTATTTTGCTCATAATCCTTAATCATTCTATTTATAAGATCTCTAATTTTATCTATGTCATTTAACTTTTTAAACACTTCATCTACGAGATCTTTAGTTTTTCCCTTTTGTTTTTTTCCTTTATTACTTTCCGTTGAGATATTTGTATTAGGATCAATATAAATAAGATATTTTTCTACGGTTTTTTGATAATTTATCAGACGAGCGTTTTTTGTTAATATTTCTTTTACTTGACCTATATTTTCATAGAAATAATAACTTAATATATCCTTAAAATATTCTTTGTTCCTTATTATTATCTTACCATTTTTGGTTTCAAACCCTAAACGATTTTTACCAAAGCCTAATAATGAAGTTAATACTAATTCCTTTATAAATTTCCCTTCCATTTCTAAAGGTAATTCAACTTCTAATGTCATAGCCTCACCGCAAGATCCCAATATATTTCAGCATTCCTTCCTTAAAAGCCACAATATATTTATTTTCATTTTTAACTTTCAACTTTAACACTTCACATAGTCCACTATTTATATTGTTTTTCTTTAGTTTAATTGTCCCTCCTATTGCAAAAGGTTTTTTAGGTACTAGGAAGTCCATGAATTGGTCGGTACTTAGCTTGTGAGGCTCCGGGCTAAGCTTATAATTATTTTTCAATTGAACTTCAGTACCTTTAAGTTCAGCAGATTTTATTTTAAGACATTCTAAGGGTAGGTAGTATTCTGTGGAAAATTCGTCTTCTTCTGCTTCGTAGACCTCTAAAATCTTTACATCCGAAATTGACACTAAGGATTCTTTTGAACCCAAATGAGGTATCTGCCAACCCCATTCTGCTAACTTATTCATCATTTCGTTCTTGTTAGAGTCTAAGACTATCACTATACTAAATTTGGCATTAGCTCCGTAAACTCTTCCAAAAGCGGAAACTCCATACCAATCAAGTCTACGTTCTTCCCTTTTATATGGTGCCCTATTTTCTCTTAAGAGGTCGGAATAAGGCACTAGTGCTGGATCCTCTATTCCATAAGTTATCCAAAAGAATTTGCATCCACATTTCTTCTTTATAAAATCCTCAATGAATTCTTCTGTGCAAGATTTTCCATTTATAGTTGCATAACCTTTTTCTTCACAATACCCTCTACTTAATGCCCCTAAAAGTGTCGTAACAGGTGGTACAATATAAGAGTCTCCACCAGAAGAAGTTTTAGGCTTTCTTATAGAAAAGCCCCAATGATGAAGGCCTGAAATAAAAATACCTTTCATTTCTTCGTACCTTCATCGAGTCCACTTAAATACTTCAACTGGATTCTCTTTAGCCTGAAGGCTAACTTTATCTTTTTCTTTTCTAATTTCTTCTTTCTCTTTTGTATAATAATTAATTAAGACATTACTAATTCCTAGGAAATCCGCAAACGCATTTGCAGAGGACGTTACTTGTTTAAGGTACTCTGCGAAATCACCATTAATTGGAGGTAAATTAAATGGTTTTTCTGAGAAACTAACAATTATTGCTTCAATTTCGACTATTGGCTTAAATCTTGTCTGTTTCGCACCAAATAAAAACTGTGTTAATGTTAACATTAATGCTTCAATGGCAACTTTCTCTCTAGTTGGCTTACTTCCAATAAATTTCCCATTTTGATCATTCTCATTTTCAATTTTCTGGTTATCTTTACAATTTTGAGTTTTTCCAATACCGTCAATATTTAGATAACCAGTTAATATATACGAAGCACTTGCTGTCTCCACGTTATATAATGACTGGTATTTCATCAAATCCTTACTCGTGTATCGTACATGAAATTGAGGATTTGTGGCTACAGCTTTTATGGCATCTAAAGCCGGTATCATATAACTAAATGCTACATTAGAGACTCTTTTAATCTGCTTATTTGGATTTAAAAATCCCGCTACGTCTTCTACTATATCATCTTGTATAACACAAAATTCGTATCCGCATTGATCATTTTTATCCTTACAGCTAGAATTTTCATGCAGATCGTCACCTGCACCTCTCTTCAATAGTATCCCTTGTTTTGCTAAACTATCGACTGGCAGATTTTTTCGTGAGGCTAACTCCGCTAAGTTCATTTGATACCCATGAGCTATCATTTCTCCGCTTACTGCAGGAGCATAAACTACTGTATAAATACCATTTTCCTTGAATACTATTGGAGCTCTTCTATGCCTTATATAATTTCCGGCTGACTCGACATTATTTAAATCTTCTACATTGACAAGATACCTAATAGAGAAAGAAAGCCAATTATAATTCATCTGGCTTGGAGAACTTCCACCACTTGAAGACCCGCTCATCTTATCCACCCGAAACTGCAAGTGAAGCTAAAACTCTCGCATATCTTATATCAGATAAAATCTTATCATATAAATCCTTTATTTTATCTTCTTTTATATATACGAGCTCAACTTTCTCAACTTTATTCTCCTTATTAAAAATAACATTAAGAGGCGAAATGCAATATTCTTCTAGTGAAACCTCTTCAGATGACTGTCCTTGTTGTTTTTCTTGTTCAGATTTTGTTTCGTTTTCTTGTTGCTCTTGTTTTTGTCTATCTATCCCGTATACAACATCATCGTATATTATCGCAAAGTTATCTGGAATATCACCTTTTTTAGCCACAACTAAACAGTAAGCAGGTTTATTGTCTCCTCTAATTTTTATTTCCCTTTGTACTGCAGATGAAACATATGATATGTACTCTCGTAATGCTTCTGTCATTACATTGATAATTTGATCGGGGTTATTAGAGTAAATTAATGTATCAACATAGCCGAATCTTCGAAGCACAACATAAAATCTTAATATTTTAATAACTGGCCAAAAATCTTTCGAGATCTCCTTTGCAATCTCTCTTTCTTCTTGTTCTTGTTTAGACATTAATCTCTTATTCTATTAAAGAGTATAAAAGTTTTTGATTCTATGATAAGCTATGAGTGACATATAAAGTTTGAAGGAGCTAAGGAGTCCAGACTTCTAATTTTAACATTCTTAGCTCAGATTAATGCATAGTCTTCCTTAAATTAGAAAAATAAATTAGGCTATCGTTAGCCACTATTTCATATGACATATAAAGACCTTCAACCCTTATCCAAAGCAGTCTCAAAGGATTAGGCGTGTATGAAAGACATTTTAACAGTTGTCCTTAAGTAAAGATTTAATTCTCGTATAGCACACATGAATCACAAAATTATTAATAAATACGATTATTACCAAGTCATGTAAAGTTACCCTAATTATATGTTCAGCTTTAACGTTATAAGATGAAAGAAGGATTTGCATATTCTTAGATTTATTTACCATATTGTAACTACTAACAAACCTATAACTTTATGATGTTATGATCACTTCTATGATATGTGTTCTTGAGACCTATCTCGTCTAGGCTTGAAAGTTAATTCAATTTCGCCAAATCCAATACCTTTACTTCTCCCTATGCCTAAATAAGAAGCCACAAGAAGGTACTTTAATACTGCTCTCTTTAGCTTCTCATAAGGAATATCAAACTCTAACCACCCAATTAAGCCTCTTGTTTTTCTCTGAGGGTAACAGTTGTTCACTAGGTATTAACTATTTTACTACTTTGAAGGAAGGAGTAGGTAGTATCGTATTTTGTAAAGGAGTCACTGTAAGGGTAAACCTGTAAATTAATGATGATGCCATATTTATTACAATTTTTTGAGCAATTTATTTGTTATGATCCAAGGTAACATTAGAGAAAGATTCAAGTTAAATTTTTGTTTGCTATTATCAAAAAACCAAGCTTAATACAGCTAAATTTTGACTGTCAAGGAATTATAGAAATTTTCTAGATTTTATGAAAAATTTGTAGATTATTCTAAAACAGCTGGCACCGAGTATGAAAGTTGTAAAACATGGATAGAGCTCAGATTTTTCTTTAGCATATAATACAAAAATATAAGTAATAACTATAAGGCGAGAATTTTTATCATGAAATATCTAATATCTAACTATAAAATCAGCGAATACATGGTTCTCGTCTCACAAAACTGATTTCAATAAAATATAGCAATCTTTAAATTTGCGAAGTAATATTCATCAAATATGAAACAACTTTTACGTAAAATTTCTGACGAGTTGAAAGATTTTGAGCCGTTAGTGAAAGTTTTTAAGTTTTATGTAGTTTTAAGGAGGTTTGAGTACATAGATCCTTTAATTTATTCGACAAACAAAGAACTTATTAAGAGCACAATAGATGAGGCTCTGAACAAAGAATACGAATTATATAAATCTTCCTCTTCTCAAAAGAGAATAGTAGTCCAGGACGGTTCCGGTAAGGAGAAAGTCATAGAAGCCCCATGCTTAGTTGTTGCTAAGCCAGAGGAGATCCCAAAAACCTTTTCCCTAATTTATCGCTCCACAATACATAAAATTGACTCAACTGACGAGTATTGCATTTCACCTCTAAATGAAGAGGGTGTACTTATTGACCCTCAAATGAATATTATTCAAAAGTTCGCGGAAAAAGTAGACTCAGATATAAAGTTTGCAAAGCTTTTAGCTGCCTTTGCTTTATCAAGTGAATAATACTCTTTCAATTATATAAGAGGTTAACAGTTACGATAAACAATCAATATTCATTACCAGCCACGTTAATTTCAATTCTATAAGAGGTTAACTATTAATGGCCTCAATGTTAGGAGACTTAAACTATGTGATATTTCAATTCTATAGGAGATTAACGCTGAGGATGTAATAATATAAAGATTCTTTAGATAATCTCTTTCAATTCTATAGGAGATTAACCTAAAAACCTATGAAGCAATATACATACCAGAAAGACATTTCTTTCAATTCTATAGGAGATTAACGGGTGAGTACATTTTATATCATCCCCGCCCCTGCCCAAACTTTCAATTCTATAGGAGATTAACCAAATATACTCATAAGTTTGCTAGAACACAAAAACAGCACTACTTTCAATTCTATAGGAGATTAACAGAACAATTCGAGACTAAGGCGGGATTATTAGCTCACATCTTTCAATTCTATAGGAGATTAAC
>ERZ1684502.229-NODE-229-length-10598-cov-41.301337_pt1 | contig 10598 bp, 12 predicted proteins | sample MGYA00580192_ERZ1684502 | MGnify/ENA primary metagenome ERZ1684502 (study PRJEB41476, sample SAMN13258264) | hydrothermal vent metagenome | biome: caldera [ENVO_00000096]; feature: acid hot spring [ENVO_00002120]; material: acidic water [ENVO_01000358] | place...
GACGCCGCCCTTACAAGGCGGAGGTCCTGGGTTCAAGTCCCAGCGGGCCCACTTCGCTACCTATAACTAAGAATCTATAATTTTTCCGTATTTGTATGTCATACTTTTATTTAAATCATATTAGTAGTTATTTTATTTTTAATTGTTTCTATAATTTCTTTTCTTTGCGATAAATTAATAATAAAATAAGAAGACCGCTTCGAAATAAGAATTGGGCTGACAGTTAAGCTAAAACGCAAAACATAAGTACGATTATCCAACCTTATCAATTTGTAAATAAAAAATACAATACAAAAAGTCCCGCCGCGGGGACTTGAACCCCGGACCACCCGGTCACCGCGTGCCCTCCTACCCTACAGCCGGGCGCTCCACCGGGCTGAGCTACGGCGGGCTTTCATTTCTATTACCTAACATCTTACTAATAAGTTTTACCATTATAATTCAAGGAGGCAATAAAGTAGTAAGAATTAGATTAAACTTTGTTTCTAATAAGCAAAATACAAAGTAGATCATTCTCTTCACAAATATTGTTCTACCATATCAAATATATGATTCGCTTTATAAAGTGGCTGTTGAATGGGCCCGCGGGGACTTGAACCCCGGACCACCCGGTCTCTCAAAATATGGAACTTACTACTTCTATGAGCCGGGCGCTCTACCGGGCTAAGCTACGGGCCCAATTAAGAAATATGTAAAAATGATTTATAAGAGTTGCGCTTATGTCGTAACTTATATATTATAAAATTATGTGCCATATTTCCATTGTTTCATGTATTCTATTTGCTCTTGCGTTAATTGTTCTATCTCTATTCCCATACTCCTAAGCTTTAGTCTTGCTACTGTTTCATCAATCTCTAAAGGTACGTTATATACTTTTTTATCTAGTTTATCTCTGTTCTCATAGAGATATTTCACAGATAACGCTTGATTTGAGAAACTGAGATCCATTACCTCACTAGGATGCCCTTCTGCAGCTACTAGATTAACAAGCCTGCCTTCCGCAACAAGATAAACTCTTCTATGGTTGGGCAGTTCGTACTCCTCTAAGTTTGGCCTTATAACTCTAGAGGATAAAGCTATTTCTTTTAGTCCTTTAACATCAATCTCTACATTAAAATGCCCAGCATTTGCTAATATTGCGCCGTCTTTCATTTTTAATATATGTTCCTTTCTTATCACATTTATATTGCCCGTAGCTGTAATGAATATTTCTCCTACTTCTGCTGCTTTATCCATTGGCATTACATCAAACCCGTCCATTACCGCTTCTAAAGCTCTCAATGGAGAACTCTCAACGATTATTACTCTAGCCCCCATTCCTCTTAATCTTAAAGCAATCCCCCTTCCTACCCAACCGTAACCAGTAACTACGGACACCTTACCTGCAATAAGTATATTAGTCGCTCTAAGTATACCATCTATTGCACTCTGTCCTGTTCCTATTCTATTATCAAAGAGATATTTAGTAAATGCATTGTTTACAGCAATAACAGGATATCTTAATATCCCTTGTCCTTCCATAGCTTTCAGCCTAATTACTCCGGTTGTTGTTTCTTCTGTTCCTCCTAATATTTTTAAACTAGGCATATTATCGTGAACATAAGCGTGAAGATCTCCACCATCATCCATTATTATATGTGGTTCATATTTTAGGATTTCTTTCATGTTTTCATAATATTCTTGTTCATTTTCTCCTCTCCAGGCGAACACTTTAATGCCTTCTTGTACTAAGGCTGCAGCTACATCGTCTTGCGTAGAAAGAGGATTACTGCCAGCCAGTGCCACTTCCGCTCCACCAATTTTTAATGTTTTTACTAGCACTGCTGTCTCTTTAGTAACATGAAGTACCGCGCTTATTCTTAGTTCCTTTAGAGGTTTTTCTTTTTCATAAATCTTTCTTATCTCCATTAAAGTTGGCATATGTTTTTCTGCCCACTCTATTTGTTTTTTTCCTTGTTCCGCTAAATTAGGATCTTTGATTTTATAGTCTATACCCATTAAGGAGAAACTAAAAAATAAAAAAATAAGTTTAACTTGTGTTCCTATTGCTCTAACTGCTCTATATAGAGACAAAAGTTGTAAACGCTATAACTATTGTAGTAAACGGGAACATTGTTAATATCGCTATACTGAAAGAAAATTAATCCAATAATAAATGGGCCCGCTGGGACTTGAACCCAGGACCTCCGCCGCGTCAGGGCGGCGTCCTAACCAGGCTAGACGACGGGCCCATTAACAAATATCTCTCCATCATTTTAAAATCTTTCCATCGCTCATTATACAATAAACTACAATTCCTGCTAAAGCCACGGATGAGATATCATTACTTAAACCCTCTACTCTTACTGCTTCGCCAAGACTGAGTTCAAGCTTATTAAATCCTGCTTCGCTACCTGAAAATATAAGCATTACTCTATTTTTATCTCTTATTAAGTCTTTAGTGAATATTTTTTCAGCCATTTGAGTGAAAATAAATATACTTTCGGGCCTAAACAACTCTATTGCATCTCTGAGATCTGGAAGAACAATAAATGGTTTATTATTTTTATAAGCTAATTTACTTACTTCTGGTATTCCAGCTTGCGCTCCTACGCCACCTGCCTTCGTTATAATAAAATAATTTACACCATTCATGTTAAACACTAATTTTGCAAAGTCAATAATTCTTTGCGTACTAGTGACGTTATGCAGTACTATAAACAATTCCATATACTTTACCCATTATTTCTCGTGCAATTGCGGTAGATAAGACTACTGGAACTGACTCTCCTACTTGATTATATTGTTCATCCCTCCCTCCTAAAAATATGTGATCATCGGGATACGACATTAATCTAGCTTGCTCCCTCACAGTTAAAAATCGATTCTCGAATGGGTGAATAAATCTCGAATTGCCTAATACGGTAGGCGCTAAATCATAGGGATTTAGTCTAATATATAGAGGAATATTCTTTCCAGAACTTCCTCTAAACATAGTTAAATAATCATCAAAATTCAATTTAGCTATTTCCTTAATTTTGTTTTCGCTTAATTCTTGGACTTCATTATTTGGAACGTCATAACGTCCTTGTAAATCACTAATTGCTTCTAATACAGTTTTCTTTTTACCAGTTTTAGCTGGGCTAAGCTCTATGTTGCTTATAAATACACGTGTTCTTCTTGATGGATTTCCATAATCTTCTGCTTTTAAAAAATTAAAGAATACTTTATATCCAATTTTCTTAAATTCATATTCAATAGCAGATCTTAGATCCTCAGTACCTACAATTGATGGGACATTTTCCATGACAAAAACTTTGGGTCTTAACTCATCTATTAGTCTAATATATTCTAATGTTAATTGTCCTTCTTGATCAAGATATAGTCTATCTAAAGGCTCTTTCATTCTTAAAGGATTAGCACCTGTGTATGGCTCACAAGGAGGACTACCTATTACAATATCTACTTTTTTGCCAACAAAATATTCTATATCTTTTCTAGTTATATTTCTTATATCCTCTTCTATTACTATAGTCTCAGGAAAATTAGTTGAATAAGTGCGTACAGCTGCATGATCAATATCTATGGCTAGAGTTATTTTAAGATATAATTTTTTAAAGCCTAAAGAAAAGCCTCCAGCCCCAGAAAAGAGATCAACTATTGTTGGCTGCACGTTTTGTCTCCTTTTCTATCTCATTCTCTAGTTGATCAATTTTATAACGAAGGAAGGCTTTTGTTTTTTCTGACTCATAATAATTTAGAGGAGAACCACATTTTGGACATTTAAATTCGTTTTCTAACGCTTCATCAAAACTATATAAAATGTTGTCTTGTGGGCAATAATAATAAGTAGATTCTTTTTCTTGTTCATATCTTATCTTTAATTTTTCTAGTACAAGCCTTTTTCTATTAATCAATAAATCGTTTATTTGATCTATATTAACCTTCCAATGGTAAATATATAATCCTGAATCTTTATCTCTGGTTTTACGATAAGTGACAAAGCCTTGTTCTGCTAATAGGTATAATTTCTTTCTTATTTCATTTACTTTCATATTTAGTTCTTTTGATATATCATCATCTGTCATTTCTATTCTTTTTTTAAGTAAAAACTTAAGAAGTTCTGCTGCATCTTCTCCTACTAAATCTTTAGCTAAACTTATAATTAGTTCTTCGGCTCTACTACCCATTTTTTGTCACCTTTTTCCCTTTCTCTTGAGGTATAATTGATAATTTGGCATCACTAAACTGTATATTTAGCTCTTCACCCTTATATATTCTATCCAGGAAAATTGCTAATGCAGCAACCTCAGAATGTGGTTGATTACCTATAGCAATATTATAATCCGAATTATAATAGAACCAACCTTCTACTTTTTCTGAGCCAATAATAACCAAAATCTTACTGTTTATTTGTGTAATTTTATCAATGATTTTATCAATAGGAATTCCATACATAGTTAGATGGATCACTGTTCCCCCTTCTTTTTTCCAACCTTCTACAAATTTCTTTGGATCTTTAACAAATTCTAGAGTGAAGTATTCCCCACCCCATTTTTCTTTTATTTTATTTATTGTAGTAACTAAATGAGTATCTTCACCCTGAACAAAAACTCCTTTAGCACCAAAAGCTCTGGCTACTAATATTACATGTGTTGTTACTCTCTTATCTCTTTCTGGTCTATGATGAAGTCTTAAAACATAGACCTCTTTTAGTTCTGAAGGAGCTCTAATATTTTATCCCTTAAAATATTCATATTTATGCCTTTTAATGCTGATACAGGAAGTACATCAATTATGGGAGAATAAAGTGATGAAGAAACTTTCTTTACTAACTCTATTTTATCTTCTATCTCTCTTTTATCTAAATTCTTATCGATCTTATTTAACGTAATAATCATTGGTTTCCCAGAAACTCCTAATTCGCGTAATGTTTTCAGAGAAGTTTGAAGCATTTCTAATATCATTATATCCGAGAGAGACGAATCTAGCACTAGTATGAGACCATCGGCGTATTTAGCTTCGGATAATGTTACGAAAAAAGCCTCTATTATTTGTGGAGGAATCCCTCTAATAAATCCGACAGTGTCTACAATCATAACTTTTTTACTATCTATTGATATAGCGTATCTTTTAGGAGAAGTTGTAGTAAACATTGAGGAATCAACTTTTTGATTTAAACCGGTTAAATAATTGAAAATTGTAGTTTTCCCTACATTTGTATATCCAACAATTGCTATTGTGTTAAAATTTGTTCTCTTTATCTGTTCTTCTCTTACATTTTTTAATTCTTCTAATTCTTTCTTTATTTTTGTAATTCTTCTTTGGTATAATCTGACCATACTTTCTACTCCATAAACACCAGCTCCTAATGGACCTTGTTGCTCCGTAATTTTGCTTCTTTTATACGTATCTTTTATGATAGGTAGCTCATATCTTAATTTAGCTAATTCTATTTGTAATTTTGCTTCTTTAGAACCTGCATGAAGTGCGAATATCTCTAACAATAGGAGAACTTTATCCAATATCTTTTTTCCTAGTAATTCCTTGTTTAAGTTTATAAAATGACGAGACTTTAAAAGATCAAAAACTATAATTGCTTCTACTTCTTTTATTTTTTTTATTTCTTCTACTTTATCAGTTTGTATATAAAACTTCGGATTAGGTTTCTTTGGAATTTTATAGATTTTTATTATTTCATACAAAGCAGTTTCGGCCAGGGATATTGCTTCGTCTTTGTACTCCTCCGATGTAAATAGTACTGCTTTCACTTCTTCCCCTCTCTAATGTTAACCACATCTCCTAATGTCAATTCAAAATCTTCGTCTTCTGTCTCTTCTTCTGACTCGACTGGTTGAAGTAATTTTATCCCAAGTATTTTTTCTAATTGTCTTGCTTGCTGTATCGTGGGTTTTAATTTCCCACTCTCAAATCTTTTTATTATATTTTCTGAAACCTTTAACTGTTGAGCCAATTGCTGCTGTGATATACCTAGTCTTTCTCTTGCTTCTTTAATTAATTTATAATAATCATCTACTACTTCCAGCTCCACTTCAGTAGATAGTTTTGACATAGACATTTTTATTTTTTTCTTCGCTTCTTCATTTTTCCTCAGTTCTCTTTGATCAACCGATTTTGCAGATTTTTTGATTTTATTATAACAATTGGGACATACTGTAATAATACTTCCTTCATAAGACACGGTAATTCCTTTACCTTTTAGAGGAGCACCGCATATCTCACAGTATTTCGTAATAGAGTTTTGCATAATTATTTATTCTTTATTACCACTCTTAAACATTTTTAGGTTTAGTCGAATAAGTATTATTATGGGGTAAGTTGTCAGGAGAGTTAGATAGTTATAGAGCCAGAAATTATAGTAGCAGCGATGATCCTATAGTAAGATTATTGGAAGAAAAAATAGAAGCTTTAACAAAGGAGTTAGAGAAATTGCGTCAGGATTTAAACTGGTATAAAGGGGAACTTGAAAAGTTATTAGCTCCTCCGTACATAGAGGCTACAGTTTTAGATGTGTTATCTGACGGCAAAGTAATAGTAAGAAGTTCTTCTGGCCCTAATTTAGTAGTTAATGTCACATCTAATATAGATATAAAAAAACTTAAACCTGGTACTTCAGTAGCAATTACGCAAAGAGGTTCAACTATTGTTGAAATATTACCAAATAGAGAAGATGTATACGTTAAATCTTTCGAAGTGGTCGAAAAACCTAACGTTCATTATTCTGATATAGGTGGATTAGAAGAACAAATTAATGAACTTAGAGAAGTAGTAGAATTACCCCTTAAAAATCCAGAGTTATTTAAAGAAATAGGAATTGAACCGCCTAAAGGCGTATTACTTTATGGCCCGCCAGGTACTGGCAAAACAATGCTTGCTAAAGCAGTAGCAACCGAAAGTAATGCTACGTTTATACAAGTTGTTGCATCTGAATTTGCGCAGAAATTTGTCGGAGAAGGTGCAAGAATAGTTAGGGAAGTATTCGAATTAGCTAGAAGAAAAGCACCAAGTATTGTATTTATAGATGAGATTGATGCTATAGGAGCTAAAAGAGTTGATATGGGAACTAGCGGAGAGAGAGAAGTGCAAAGAACATTAATGCAATTATTAGCAGAAATAGATGGGTTTAAACCCCTAGATAATGTGAAGATAATTGCAGCTACAAATAGATTAGATATATTAGACCCCGCTTTATTAAGACCGGGCAGGTTTGATAGAATAATAGAGGTACCATTACCAAATTATGAAAGTAGGGGGAAAATATTTAGAATATATCTAAGTAAAATGAAGACTGAAGAAAAAATAGACTATGATTTGCTTGCAAAGTTAACTGATGGATTTAGCGGTGCTGAGATAAAAAATATATGCACTGAAGCAGGATATATAGCAATAAGAAACTCTAGGAAAAGTGTAACGATGGCCGATTTGTTAAACGCCATAGAAAAAGTTAAGTCAAAAAATAATAGGTACCAAATTAGTGATAGAAAAGAAAAATATGTTTAACTTAACAAAGCCATTAAGAGCGGAACTTGACGAAATAGAATATTTAAAGAGTATAGCTTCTTATCAATTCTCTTATGAAATAGCCTCATGCTTATTTCCTGGTAATAAAACATTTTTAATACAAAAATCTTTAACAACAAATAGAATAAGAAATGTCTTAACGGAGGACAAAAAACTCTACCTAGTTCTTAGGGCTCAGGATAATTTATTTTCATTAACAGAGATATCTGGAAATATTATAAAGAATTGTTCTTCCCCTCCTTCTTTTAGGTTTATAATTCGATCTGAAGTAGCCAGGTTTATTAGAGAAGGAAAGAACGCGTTTTGTAAATTTGTAGTAAATGCAGATAAAAACATAAGGGCAGGAGATGAGGTTTTACTAGTAGATGAGGATGATAACCTTATTGGAATAGGGAGGGCTAAGGTTTCTGGTGAGGAAGTCAAACAATATAAAAGGGGTTTAGCTGTAATTGTAAAAAGAGGTATAAAAAATGTCGATTAAAATAGTTCTTAAAGGGATTACTGAAAAAGAGTTCAAAGGAGCCAAATTCATTACTGGTTTTAGAACTCTTGGAGAAGTAGGATACATTGCAACAAGATATCTGGTACTAAAAACAAATATGAAAAGAGTCGGATTTGTCTTGACTAAATATTTACGTGATGTAACTTTTATTGATGAATATGGACTAGCAACTCCATTTGAACTTTTTTATGATAACCAGAATCATATTTTAGTACTTTTAAGTCACCTTTTACCATTACAGAGAGAAATGACTGAATTTTCTGAAAAAATTATAAAATGGTTAAAGAAAATACAAGTTTCTGAAATTCTTCTTATAGGAGGACTTGATAAGAGATATAAAACAGGCAATAGTAATTTAAGATGGCTCAAAACATCAGCTAGCAAACTTAATTTGCCCTATCCTTTCATGGAAAAACAATTGCTAATAATAGGGCCTTTGGCTCTCTTTACCATATATGCAGAAATAGAGGAATTACCAGGGGTTGTCTTATTGCCATATGCGGACAGAGAGAGAATAGATCCCGCTGCTGCAGCTGTGGCAATTGAAGAAATAAACAGGATTTATGGTCTTAAAGTGGACACTTCAGAACTATATGAAGATGCTAAAAAAATAGAAGAAGAATTACAAAAACAATTAGAATTAGTTCAAAAAGAATTAAGCAAGGAAGGATTTAATAGAGTCTATATGTGAACCATACTTTTCACAGCCTATAAAATCAACTTTCTTATATTTTTTACTCCTTAGAAAATTAATTACTTTATTCTTTGTATTTTCCCAAACCAGAGGATCAATTTCTTCTGAGGGATGCTCCGTTTGAAAATAAGGATATATTTCCCATAAATTTTTAGGTATTAATCCATAAAACGGGTCAAACAAATACACATCGGTATTATATTTAGGACTTGTAGTAAGATAAGTCTTATCACATATTATTATTGCTGTATCACTATTTGGTGAATAGATAGACATAAATTTTTCATGTCTAATTATTTCAGGTCTTTCTAACGAATTGCTATCAAACAGAAATATCCCTTTTACTTCTCCTTTAACTCTAGGGTCATATTTCTCTAGATATTCTTTATACTTTAATAGTTTTTTAAATGCCGCATAAACTGCTGGATGAGAATAGGCTTTTCCCTGAATATATTCAAACAATCTACCTTCTTTTATCGCTTGTTTAGTAGCATTTATTTCTTCTTTGATGACATAGAGGTTATGGAGAGCCAATAATCTAATTCTTTCGTTTTTTGGCATTTTCAATAAATCTTTAGGTGTATATCTAAGACATACGGGGCATGAGCAAGGGAAATATTCTAGTTCTTCTAATCTATAGACTCTACTCCTTGTCAAATATCTATTATCTCTCGCATATAATATATAAGAAGCGGAATCAAAAGAGTCTACTCCTAAAGCTACTGCTAATGGTATTATGTGTGGAACTCCGCCACCAAATAAATGAAAAGGTTTTCCTCTACTAACATTACTTTTAGCTGCAAATATCATATCAATAAGCAAGGAATAATTATATTTTTCCATAACTACCGTAGGACTACCTAAGGCAAGCATTTTAAACATCTCATTTTTGTTAGCTTCTAATGCGGAATAACTAACTAGATCAAGGAATTTTCCTCCTTGTATTGGATGAACCCAAATTATTTTGTCATCATCTTTTATTAGATCTTCAATTTCTCTTGCTCTCTCTAATGTAACATTAACACTAATTTCGGCTTCTTTTCTGTTTTCAGTGTCGCCAGTAGGAAGATCTAAAAATACTGCAATATCGGTGTTAATCTCTTTTTCATATTGCACTATTTCCCTATTAGAATACTCTATGTTACCATACTGAAGAATCTGATAAGCACCTGAATCTGTCATAATAATTCCATTAAAGTTTAACAATTCATGAATATCGGTAATTTTTCCAATTTTCTTTTTTATCAAATATGCGTTTGTTATGATGTTTTTAAAACCAACTTCCTCTATATCTCTAACCGTAATTTCCGATTTGAAAAAGTCGATAACAGGAAAAAAAGCAGGTGTCTCAATTTCCCCACTTTTGGTATATAACAACCCAATTCTTCCGGCAAGGTCTTCATCTTTTACCTCAAACTCGCCAACCATATTAAGCTCCTTTTTTCTTTTTATTAATATAATCATTAAAAAGATCATAAATTCTTTGGGCTAAAGGACCACTCCCTTCTACTCCAGCTTCAGACACTTTAATTTTATCCAAAACAACAACTATGCCAACTTCGTCGTATACTTTTATGTCTGCTGCCCTTAAATTAAGTTCTTTTATAACTAAATCTGCAAATTCCTTCGGATTAAATATAGGTGAAGATTTTACTAGAATTTCAGATATAAAAGTGCCGTTTAGAACCACTTTATAATAAGTGTTATTATCATTATCTTTTGCATTCGTTAAAACTAAGAGAAATGGTGACAACTCATAAGAAGTTAATATCCCATCATATACCTTATTATTTGTAAGTCTTACGATTACTGTCTTATCTAATAATGAATTTAGATCTGTTGCAACTCTTCTACTACTCATCAAATTGAATATCAGTTAAT
>ERZ1684502.230-NODE-230-length-10594-cov-4.296043_pt1 | contig 10594 bp, 10 predicted proteins | sample MGYA00580192_ERZ1684502 | MGnify/ENA primary metagenome ERZ1684502 (study PRJEB41476, sample SAMN13258264) | hydrothermal vent metagenome | biome: caldera [ENVO_00000096]; feature: acid hot spring [ENVO_00002120]; material: acidic water [ENVO_01000358] | place...
TAGTTGACTTCAGGCCAAATTTTCATGAGCCAATTTATAATGTATTAAAGAGCAATGGCTACAATGTAAGTTTAAAGCTAGTTTATAGAACAATATCGAATTACCTGGGAAGCAGTAATGTTAAAATCATAAATGGAAATCCAGTTTTGGATATCGATGAGCTTTTAAGGGAAATGAACCTGAAAGTTGATGGCAAAACCAAAAAGGAGCTGCTATCGCTTGACTTTTCATCCACAACATATTCATTTTACCCAGATACTATTGAATTTCTGGAGTGGCTCATTCAGAATGGGTTCAGGTCGCACATAATAAGCAACGCTTCAGAAAAGCTGCACACAGTGCTCAGCGTTCTGGGGCTGAAAAGGTACTTTTCAGAGATCATAATATCCTATGAGGTGGGCTTCGCCAAGCCATCTGAAGCCATATTCAGGATTGCTCATGAGAGGGCAGGGGAAAGGGGACCGTATATTGGTGACCTTTATGAAGTCGATTATATAGGAGCCAAGAAGGCTGGATTCTTTCCAATATTGATTGACAGATATGGGTTTTATGATGATCTGATTGGGGTGAGGCGGATCAGCAGGCTAACTGAAGCAAAGCCATTAATCGAGGGAATGCAGAAAAAATAAAAGTAAAATTTCCAAAATGGTAAAATATCTTGAACAGTTGAGTGATCATGAATGAGCTATGAAAAGGCAATTGAGGAGATTATAAGGAGAATAGAGCCTGGCACTGATAACAAAAATCTTGAGAGCATAAAGATGTCAGTTGCAAGGGAGTATCGTCTGTCCAGAATACCGAAGAACTCTGAGATAGTTCAATATGCAAGGTCCAAAGGGATAAAGCTTAACCTGATAACAAAGCCATCAAGGAGCATATCAGGCGTCACGATTTTGGCCGTAATGTCGAAACCATTTCCGTGTCCCCCAAATGCCCAGTGCATATACTGCCCTGGGGGCATAGAATACGGTTCCCCAAAGTCATATACAGGTTATGAGCCTGCGAGCATGAGGGGAAAGCAGAACCTTTATGACCCATTTTTCCAGGTCAGAAGCAGGCTGGACCAGCTGACAAACCTTGGACATGCGGTATCAAAAAATGAGGTCATAGTGATGGGTGGAACATTTCTCAGTTTCCCGCAGGATTATCAGGAGTGGTTCATAAAGGGGATTTATGACGCTTTAAATGAGCACATCAGCACGAAATTGGAGGAAGCCATAGAGCTGAATGAAAAGGCAAAAAACAGGTGCGTCGGGCTCACAATTGAGACAAGGCCGGATTACTGCAAAGAGGAGCATGTGGACATGATGCTGAGGTATGGGGGAACCAGGGTTGAAATTGGCGTTCAAACCCTCAACGATTTAATTTTAAGGAAGGTCCACAGGGGCCACACAGTTTCAGATACGGCTGAAGCATTCAGGATAGCCAGGGATGCAGGGTTCAAAATTGTTGCGCACATGATGCCAGGCCTCCCATATTCTTCATTTGAGGATGATATAAAGAGCTTTGAAATGCTCTTTAATGATGAAAGATTTAAGCCAGACATGCTCAAGATCTACCCCACGCTGGTTGTTGAGGGAACGCTGCTTTACAGGATGTACAAAAAGGGGCTCTATAAACCGCTCACCAATGAAGAAGCAGCTGAAATAGTTGCGAGAGTAATGGAAATGGCCCCACCGTGGGTCAGGATAATGAGGGTGCAGAGGGATATACCCGCATATAAAATAATAGCAGGTCCAACTGCGGGGAATTTAAGGGAGCTCGCAATTGAGATCATCAAAAGGCGCAATGGCATCACAAGGGAAATAAGATTTAGGGAGGTGGGAGTCAGAAAAGTGGATCCATCAATGATGAAAACGTTCGAAATCAAAACGCTGAAGTACAGGGCATCTGGCGGGGATGAATACTTTATTTCATATGAGGATGACGCCGGTGATTTGGCTGGGTATCTCAGGCTAAGGAAGCCATCTGAGCAGGCCCACAGGCCTGAGGTGAAGAACTCAACAATTGTGCGTGAGCTGAAGGTTGTTGGAAGGGCTGTGCCGGTTGGTGAATATGGGGAGGCATGGCAGCACAGGGGAATAGGATCGATGCTCATGAAGGAAGCTGAAAGGATAACAAAGGAGGAAATTGGATTAAATAAGATTGTGGTAATAAGCGGGGTTGGCGTCAGAAACTACTACAGAAAGCTTGGGTATGAAAGAGAAGGCCCATACATGTCAAAGCGCTTGTGATTTTACCTCAATTAAAATAACTATAACTGCTAGGGCAGCCAGTAATATGGATCAATTTCGCTTCTTCTTTTGGAAAATGCCCTGGCATAGGCCTCTTCATATTCATCAGCAAGCTGGTTTATTTCCCTGAACCCCTCTTCAGCATTGTTCATAACTGTCTCCCTGTAATAGATTATCTGTGAGTTGCCATTTGAATACTTAATCAGCTTCCCCTTAACACTTACCTTCGCGCTTTCAATATTTTCTCCGTCAGCAACATTGGCCTCAATATAAAATACATATATCAATTTGTCACCATTTTCAAGCTCCACCAGGACTACGGGCTCAACGCTTCCTGCCAAGTTATAAACCTTCCTTAGCACGTCCCTGTACCTTTGGTCAGCACGCGGCTCAGGCAGCCTCGCAAGCCCAATTACATCATCTCTGCCAAATGTTTCCCTGAGCTCCGCAATTAAATTTGCCGCATCCTTATCAGATTTTATCACTTTCATTGCCAAAAATAGCATAATACCAGGCTTTTAATTGTTTTCCATATCCGAGAATTAATTAGGCTTTTGACTAAATTGGTTCAACTTCAAGCATGTTCATATGGCCTGATATGTCCATCCTTCCCACTTTAATCTTTGATGATGATATTTTATCTCCAGACTCGGAAAGCACAAGGGGGATCACATATATGGACATAACGTCAAGCCCTGACTTAGCCCTTATTTCATTGGCTCTTAACGCGCTGGGAAAAGTTTCAGGGCTTACAACTATAAAGTCAACAGATTCCCTCACAGCTGGTCCATATGGATCATTTAACTGGGTAACCCAGTAAAGCTTTCCTCCAGCAATTTCCTGAATGGCCATTACAAGCCTGTATACCCTGTCAATGTAAGTAACGTCAAGCCTTTTTCCAAGCCTTTTTGCAAACTCATCAGAAGTCACGCCAATTATAACTTCATCTCCAAGCTCAAATGATTTGCTTAACAGCTTCATGTGACCTTTATGTATAACCTCAAATGTTCCTCCAACCGCTACTTTAGTCAATGCATTTTTTAATCACTGAAGTCCTTTTAAATTTTATTTTTCATAAATTGATACTGTACGGATAAGGTCACCCCATAATGCACCATAATACATTTATAATGCAATGAAAATAATCCACGGAACAAAGTTCATCAGCCCCTGATAATGATTTCTCGCGCTCAATATGTGATAGAATACAGCGGTTCTCCCCTTAATCCGAATCCCTCACGAACATACTGCAATCCCATGGATACCATGGCCCACCATCAACCAGAACCAATGGCTTATTGCTGCACTTCTTCAGACCTCTGATATAAAGTGTCTATAGCAAGCAATTCCCCGGTTTCCACATCGATAGCAGCCCACACATGAACCTCCCTAAAGCTTTGAAACATTTATACTAAAACAGCCATTACTTTAACTTCCTTACTTCTCTTTATTCTGACAATTTAAAGACAGGATTCATCCATTATCCTGACACTATCGGCTTTCGCTAGAAAAACAATAAGACCATATTCAGAACATGGATACGAGCCCTGTAAGTCCGCCTGCCGCTACTAAAATGCTCATTGCCCAATAAATATACATTCTAGTTTTTCCCATTGCCCTGCCGTTCATTACCCTTTTATCAGCTACTAGCCTGCCCAGGAAAAACAGCAAGGGTATAAGAATTACCGTGTAAATTACCATTAAATTTAGTATAAGCGAAAGATAATTTTCCACAAGGAGAACAATTGCAAGCGCTGGAAGGCTTTCAATCAGGAATAGTGCGTAAAACTGCCCCTTTCCATTTAGCTCAAGCGCTTCAACAACCCCCCACGCTGAGGCCATTGAAATCACAATGAGCGCAAGGAACCCAGAAGCTAGGAATCCAATTCCCAGAACCAGCCTCGCATATCTGCCAGCGAATGATATTGAATCGGCTATGGCGTAAACGTTGAACAGCCTATCGCTACCTATTAATGATCCATCAATGACAACAATTGCCATCAGAATTTCTGAAACAATTGCACCAATCAGAGTTTCCAGCCTTTCATTCTTCAAATCAGAGGCCTTAAGCTTTTTTCTTGAATCTGCCCCTGAATGAAAGAACAGCATCCACGGCATTATAACAGCCCCTATGCTGGCAGCCAGCAAGTAATCGAAAGAGGGATTAGTATATGGCTGAATTGGATTAAGCCCCAAGTAAGCTACCTGCAACAAATTTGGCTTGAATATTACAGTTGACGCTACTACTGAAGCAACTAGGATAAAGCTTACTGGAAGAAGGGCAGCTTCAGTTTCCCTATATCGCCTTCCGAAAACTATCATTAAGTGCACAATGAAGATAACCAGAAGCCCAAACACCACTGGAAGCCCTAACAAATAAAGGCCAACCGCCATTCCAGCGTATTCAGCAACGTATTCCAGGAAATCGCTCGCTGCCATTGGAATTGAAGCAATGATCGCAATTCTCTTTCCAAACCTGCTTCTTATTGCTTCCCCGAGGCTGGCCCCTCCCACAGTGCCAAGAGTTCCAGCTGCGTCCTGAATGAAGAAAAGAGGTATGGTGAGCACGAGCATGATGAACACCATCCTGTATCCCCATGTGGCCCCTGCCTCCAGACCCTCAATTATAGATGCCACATCAACATCAGCCATCATAACGAGCCACGCTGGCCCAAAAACCCTCAGAAAGCTCTTTATGTCTTCAACCATTTCTAATTAGCATTAAAAAGAATGTTATTAAGTATTATTTTAAAAGTAGAGGTTGGCAGTAATCCTTTTATACTTCTCAATATCCTCAGGTTTAAGCGATGGTTTTACTGTTTTCAGAGCTTCTTCAAAGTGCTTTATCCCAACTGGCTTTGCGTGTTCAAGCTTTTCATTTATGCTTTCCCTGATTGCCAAAATTCCTGCTTCCCTTACAAGCGATGCGAGGTCAGCTCCGGTGTAACCTTCAGTCCTTTTTGCTAGCTCACTTAGGTAGTTCGTGTTTTTAATTTCATCATCAAGCTTCATGTTTCTTGTATGCACCTTCAGTATTTCCAGCCTGGCAGCCTCGTCTGGCGGAGGCACATAGACCAGCCTGTCAAACCTGCCTGGCCTGAGGAGCGCAGGATCAATTATGTCAGGGCGATTTGTAGCAGCCATCACTACAACGTTTTTAAGTGGCGCTATTCCATCCATTTCAGCAAGAAGCTGGTTAACTATCCTGTCAGTTGCGCCGCTGTCAGCCCTTGCTCCCCTTACGGGGGCAATTGAATCTATTTCGTCAAAAAATATAACGGCCGGTGCTGCCTGCCTTGCCTTCTTAAATATCTCCCTTATTGCCTTCTCAGATTCTCCGAACCATTTGCTCAGGATCTCGGGTCCCCTTATTGAAATGAAGTTTGAGCCGCTTTCATTTGCCACCGCCTTTGCAAGGAGCGTCTTTCCAGTTCCAGGCGGGCCATACAGAAGTATTCCCTTGGGGGGCTCTGTCCCTATTTCATTGAACATATGAGGATACTTGAGCGGCCATTCAACCATTTCCCTTAGCTGCTGCTTAACATCATTGTACCCTCCTATATCATCCCACCTGACATCCGGCACCTCTATTATGACTTCCCTCAGCACTGTGGGTTGGATGTCCTTCATTGCTTCAATAAAATCCTTCATTCTGAGCTTTATTTTTGATAACTGCTCCGGAGGGATCTGGGGCTGATCCACATCAATTTCCTTCTTTGTTTCAATAGCCTCCCTGAGCCTTATCATGGCTGCCTCCCTAGCAAGAGCAGCTAAGTCAGCTCCCGTATATCCATGTGTCATTTCTGCAATCGCTTCAAGATCAACCCTGTCCTCCTGAGAGCAAATTTTGTTCTTTACATCATCATCGGAGCACAGCGGAACATTTCTTGTGTGCACTGCCAGTATCTCAAGCCTGGCCTTCTTATCAGGCATTCCTATGTTTATCTCCCTGTCAAACCTTCCTGGCCTCCTGAGCGCAGGGTCAACAGCATCGGGCCTGTTCGTTGCGCCTATTACTATAACCTGCCCCCTTTCCTGCAGGCCATCCATCATAGTTAAAAGCTGAGCAACGACCCTTGTTTCAACTTCCCCCTTAACTTCCTCGCGTTTTGGCGCAATTGCATCAATTTCATCTATGAACACTATGGCTGGCGCGTTTTTCTTGGCCTCCTCAAATATCTCCCTTATTTTTCTTTCTGATTCCCCATAATACTTGCTCATTATTTCAGGGCCATTAATTGATGTAAAATATGCATTTGCTTCATTTGCCACCGCCTTTGCAAGGAGCGTCTTTCCAGTTCCAGGCGGGCCGCTGAGTAGGACGCCGCGCGGGGGCTCAACTCCAAGGTGCTTGAATATCTCAGGATGCCTGAGTGGCAATTCGATCATTTCCCGTACCTTTCTCTTGGCCTCCTCCAGGTCGCCTATGTCCTCCCAGGTTACCCTTGCTGTTGAAAGCTCAGCCTCCTTTATGGGCTCCTCAATTACCTGAACCTCTGTCCTTTCTCCCACATATGCTGCCTGGCCCGGTGTTACTGATGAAACAACGAACATTATGGTGCCATAATAGGATGGAACTTCAATTATCTGCCCCTTCCAAACTGGCTTGGTGTACAGTATTTCCTTCTTTATGTATTCTGTAAATTCTGGCGCAACCCTAATTGCCTGTTCCGTGGGCGCTATGATTACCCTGTGGGCCTCTGCAAGCCTTGCCTTTCTTACCCTCACTGAGTCTCCTATGCTAACTCCAGCACTCCGCCTTATCATCCCATCCATCCTGATTAAATTCTTGCCCTCGTCCTCCGGAAATGCTGGAAGAACTTGAGCATAGGAGCTTTTCCCATTTCCTATAATTTCCACAAAATCCCCGGGATTTAGGTCCAGCTCTTGCATCTGCTGCTGTGGAATCCTGACCAAATACCTTCCAACATCCTTTGCCCTTGCTTCAGCAACGAATAGCACAATTTCATTTTTAACCATGATAATTTTTTTATGGTAACGTATATAAAAAATTTTGCGTGAATCTTCTGCAATTCAAATGAATTCTCTATTTTTTAAATCTCTATGTAAAATATAACCCGGCATATTTATAAATTGGCAATGATAACAATTGGATGTTGAAAATTAAGGATTTATCCATGGGCAACTCGAGGGTTAGCGTTGAGGGAGTGGTTGTAAGTAAGTCGGAGCCAAGGAAAGTTAAAACAAAAATGGGCGAGGATGCTCAGGTTGCGGATTGTGTTATAGAGGACGACAGCGGAAGGATCACGATGAGCCTCTGGAACACTCAGATTGAACAGGTAAACGTGGGGGATCATGTGAGAATTGAAAATGGATATATAACATCCTTTAGATCAGAACTAAGGCTTAATGTGGGAAAATATGGGAAACTTTTCGTTAATGGAAGTCTAGTTTAAGCCACATACCTTTTTAACCTACCTTCCCTGAACGCTTCATATGCCTTTTGGGGGTCCTTTATATCTGTTAGATACACGTCTATGCCGGCTCCTGAAAGTGCAAGGGCTGCCGTTTCTTCTATGCTCTGCAATATAACTGCATTGACTCCAAGCTTTTTGAAAAAGCTGATAATGGTCTGTGCCTTCCGCCTTTCAACGTTTAAAGCCGGATTATCATAGTAGACGTATTTTCCATCGCGCGTGTTTAAAATTAAAAATCCATGAGCAAGGCCAAAGTGGGGCGAAATGCTGCCATCCTCAGAAACTGCAAATGCCAGGATCCATTTTTTGCTCATGCTCCCGGGCTCAACATGTATGCTGACGCTGGCAACCCCTTTTACCTCCTTCTTCAGGAGATCTTCAATGTAATCCGTAATCTGATCGGCCTTTTCAACAGGCATTGAGTGAGGCAATTCCAGATGCATTTCCACAAAGTAAAAGGGCCCTGCCTTTCGAACCTTAAGCTCATGGAAACCTATTATTCCGTCCACTTCATTCATGACCTTGGAAATAGCAAGAGTTACAGCCCTATCTGAGGCATCAAGCAATGAAAGGATTGAATCCTTCATTATGCCATAGCTCTGATAAAGCAAATAGGCGATTATTATTATTAAAAATAGATATGCAATATAAACGTAACCTGCCCATTCCATAAATATGCCTGCAATGACTATTATTCCAAGTATGCCATCTTCATAATTGTGAAGCCTTTCTGCCCTTATAACAGAAAAGTTGGTTGCCCTGAGGCCGGATATCCAGTGGCCCAAGTAAATGCTCACTATAATTGATATGGCTTCTGTCATTAGCAGCGGCCAGAGATCAGTTGGCCTTATACTAATGAACCCTGTTATGGCTATCTCGAATGCTGCGTAAATTATAGCGATGCCCATGAACAGGGACACAAGGCTTTCTCCCTTATACAGGCCATATGGGAAGTTTGCTGATGGGGGAAGTGATATCAGGTAAAGCCCAAGGAGGGCAGCAAGCATCATTATTACATCCGCTACATTATGTATGCCATCGGCAGTTAGCAGCGGGCTCATGTATAGCCTTCCAACAGCTATCTTTATCACCCCAAGGGAAAGGAACGCAAATAGGCTGATGAGCGTCCTAGTTTTTGCTGCCCTCAGATCGCCATGCATCAAGTATATCGATTTAGCGATATATAAAAATCTTTTAGGTTTTTAATATTACACTGCAACTTACATTTGTATTTAGTTATTTGCAAGCCCTTCATTAATGGAGCAACTTTCAAGCAATGCTTTTTGCTTAGGTTTGTAATCGATTCGGCCATGCCATCTGAGTTGCTGAATGCTTATAAATCGGCTCAATAAATTAACATGGATGCAATCAAACCCATTAATAAGCGCACTGTCCATAGAAAAATTGGACTGCAGAATTAAGGATATGCAAGGAACGGGCTTGATTGTTTTAGCAAACATGACGAAAATGGAGCTGAAGCTTATAGCTTGGTTACTTGGTAGCGCATTTCAGACGTTCGCTCTAAATCCCTTGTTCAGAACTTCAGCAGTCCGTTCATGGGCAGCATGCAGTAAATTTGTTAATTTTCATAAAAAGGTTAAGGGAGGGTGGGGCATCTGACTGTGTATCTTAAACTTCCTCCAAGGATAAAGGTGCTTGAGGCGGTTTCCGCCGTTGCCAAGGGCAGGGTAATAAAAGAGGATGGGGCATTCAGGGTCAGTGCATCAGCGGGAAACAGGGAGTACCTGGTGATTTTACAGGGCGATTTTGTGTACAGCAATGACAATGGAACCCTGTACAGGGGGTATATTGGTTATCCAATTATAGCTGCAATGATTGTTGAGGGCATTGTACCTGACTTCAGGGAACTGGGCAATGCCCTGAAGGACATTCCATGGGCTGAGCTTAATGCAAAAATGGCCAGCTACAGAAAGGTGGAGGATTACGTAAAGGAAGTTGCAAGGAGGTCAGGCATTGAAAAGGAGAAGGTTGATAAATACATAGCGAATGTCCTTGGCCTTTTGAAGGAAAAAAGGTTAAAGTTTAAAGATATGGCCCAATCCACACTTGTACCATAATGAGAATAGCAAACTACGAGTACAATGGGATGAAAAGAGTTGGTGTTGTAAAGAATGATTTAATATTTGATCTCAGCGAGCCATTTTCCAGGTATGGGCTGAGGGTTGACAGCTTGGATTCATTGCTTGAAATGAATCTATTAGATAAGCTTGATGATGCATTAAGCGAAAGCTCAATTACACTTAAGCTTTCACAGGTAAGGCTTCTTCCTCCAGTTCTAAGACCTGAAAAGATAATGCTCGCAGCCACAAATTATTATTCTCATGAAAGGGAAGGGGGAGTGTCAAGGCCCGAGAGCCCTTACCTGTTCTCAAAGTTCAGAAACGCTCTTGCTGGCCCATACGACGATGTTTTGCTCCCTAAAATTTCCAGTAAAATGGATTATGAGGGTGAGCTCGCGGTGATAATTGGCAAAAGGGGAAAGTACATCGGGAAATCCGAGGCAATGAACTATGTTCTCGGTTACGCCGTTGCAAACGATATAAGCTTCAGGGACCTTCAGTTTCCACCTGGCTGGCCCACAGCCCCCAATGCTTACGGGCAGAACTGGCTTAAGGGGAAATCGCTTGACAGGGCCTTTCCACTTGGACCATATATAGTTACTCAGGATGAAATAGATGATGTCCGCTCCTTAGCAATAAGGACCACTGTTAATGGTGAAATTAGGCAGGATGGAAAAACATCAGACATGATATTTGGAATAGAGGAGCTGATAGAATATGCCTCAAACGGCATAACACTGATGCCCGGTGATATAATATCAACTGGCACTCCTCAGGGCGTTGCTGTTTTCAGCAATAAAGCATTTCTAAATGATGGGGACGTGGTTGAAGTGGCAATAAG
>ERZ1684502.231-NODE-231-length-10551-cov-1581.284204_pt1 | contig 10551 bp, 11 predicted proteins | sample MGYA00580192_ERZ1684502 | MGnify/ENA primary metagenome ERZ1684502 (study PRJEB41476, sample SAMN13258264) | hydrothermal vent metagenome | biome: caldera [ENVO_00000096]; feature: acid hot spring [ENVO_00002120]; material: acidic water [ENVO_01000358] | place...
TAATTTGCGTCTTTGATAGAAACGTTTTTAACTTTGAGGGGTAGAAGTTACTTCTAGGGGTAGAAGTTGCTGTTTGACACAACGCCAAAAGATAACAGAAAGGACTTCTTTGATAGGGACGAGGAGATAGAAAAAGTAAAGGGATTAAGCACGCCAATAACTCTCGTTTTAGGGCTAAGAAGAACTGGGAAATCGTCCTTGATCAGAGTTGCTTTAAAAGAGATGAACTACCCTTACATATATGTCGATTTAAGGAAGTTTGAAGAAAGACCGTACATCTCCTACAAGGATTTTGTACTGGAACTCCAAAAGGAAATAAACAGAGTCGTTAAGAGGTTACCTTCAATCTTAGACATATTAAAAAAGATAAAAGGGGTGAAAATAGCTGGAGCTGAAGTCGTGTTTAACTGGGGGAAAGAAAGAATTTCCTTTTCATCTCTCTTAGACGCGCTTGAGGAAGGAATAGGAGATAATGAAAAGATTGTCATAGTATTGGACGAAATACAAGAGCTTTCTAAGTTGAGAGGAGTTAATCTTCTACCAGCATTCGCCTATGCTTACGACAATCTGAAAAAAGTGAAATTCATATTTAGTGGGTCAGAGATGGGCCTTCTATACGATTTTCTTAAAGTAGAAGATGCGAATAGCCCTCTTTTCGGAAGAGCATTTAACACAGTGGAATTGAAGCCTTTCTCTAAAGAGGAGGCAACGGAATTTTTGAGAAGGGGTTTTTCAGAACTAGGGATAGAGTTCAACGAGTTTGATTACGTTTACAATAAAATTGGCGGTATCCCGGGATGGTTAACTTATTTCGGATTTGTCTACAGCCAAAGGAAAGCGTTGGAAGAGAGCGTAAATGAGACATTAAATTATGCAAAAAAGCTTATAATGAAAGAATTTGAAAATTTCTTGAAGGGAAGAGAGATAGCTAGGAATAGATATCTCGTTATAATGAGGGAAATAAGCAAATGTGCAAGTTGGAGTACAATAAAACACGCTTTAGAGGTTAACGAAGGAATTACAATAAGTGACTCAGAGGTTTACAATTACTTAAATCAGCTGATAAAACACTCGTGGATAACTAAAAAGGATGAGAAGTATTGTCCAGCTGAACCATTAATAGGGTATACTTTCTCTAAGTTCTGATGAAGCAATTAGGACAAAAATTATACAACAATCCGAGTATAATCAGATATTATACAGAGACGTCTCTTTTATTTCCTAAGAGTTTTAATGTTATTTTCCATTTATCGTTGTGTTGTTTTAGTTATCGCCCTTGCCTTAGATATTATGTGGTAAGCCTCTCCTATTAGAAGACCACTTGAGAACATTAGGAGGTTGTCGACAATAAGTATGCCGTAGAAATTATCAAAGTAAAAGAACTCAAATGCAATCCTTATCACAAATAATGACAGCCATACAACATAGAGGAGTACTGACCTTTTATAATATAATGTACCATCTCTAAAGAAAAAGGTCACGCCCCCGCCATACCTAATTCCAACTACAAAACCTGCAACTATAGCAAGGAGAACTAGGGGAAGAAAGGAGAAATCATAAGATAAAATAGCTAAACCGATAATAAAATACAAGACAGGACGGAACAGCACAGAACTTGCCTTGCAAAACAGTTAAATATTTGATCGAAAATAATAGAAATTAACAGACAAATATAGAACAGCAAAATATAAATATTTGAGATTAACATCATTTAATAGATGAAGTACTCCCAGAAGCGGAGGAAAATAAAGCTCCAAGAGGGAGTACAGATAGAAGTAAGCTCAACATGTGCGGTTTTCCCCAGACCCGAGTTTCTCCATCATGTGGCGACTACTGGGATGAACCCTTGATGGAGGGACAAATGAGGGCTCTGGGAGGGGTTACCGCGAAAGGGGGCAAGGACGATGATATGCTACCGATGAACTCAAGAGGTGGACTGAGCCTGATGAACCCCAAGGCTTACGTAGGTCTATAAATGCCTATGTAAGCTGAACCCCCTATACTTTCTACCTCTAATTGCCCTTATAGCACTCATTAAAAGAATAAAAGCTATGAGAAAGAGGAAGTAGTAGAGTTCAATTTCACTCACTTCCGCGTTTGATATCATTTTTCTTCATCTTAATATTTCACTAATAATATATAAAGTGGACATAAGTTCAATTTTTGAACCCCTCTTCTAGGATTCTACAAACTAACGTTTTCTCTATTAAAGTTTTTACTGTGATAGTATCTTAAGGATCATCTTATTTTTAGCAAGCTGATTTCTCTTAGTTTCACCTCTTTTGTGTTATATCTAGCAACTTTCTCTCATTCCTATTAAATTAGATAGGAAATTGCTGAGTAAAACCTTGTCCAAAAATTCTTCCTATAATAATTCTCTGTACAAAATCCCATCAAATCCTTTTTGATTAATAAGATACACTACGCTAATATTGAAGAAGAATAATTCGATTTCCGTTCTATCTTAAAATGATGTCGAAGAGATTCAGAGGAAAAGGAAAAAGTGATTAATTATAGATTAGAGCAGTCCTTTTTAATTCGAAAATTTCATAAGTCAAAAGCCAAAGTACCATGTATTAAGTTTAATGTCATATAAACTATTGAAGGAAGATTTAAATTTTAGTAAGTAATTTTAAACTTAGATGAAATACAAATGAGCCTACAGCTGGGGAAAAAGGAAGAGTTAAACATATTTAAAGAAGAAATAGATATGCAAGAGACAAATAATTTATTCGAGGAAAGAGAGAAAAGGGTAAGAGAATTAATATTACTGCTAGCAATGATGCATAATCAGTAAGGATTTTTTCTTTTAACTATTCAAATTTGCGCTTATTAATTCTGCTATAACAGAAGGCATATGTCTAAGACGAGGAAATTGCTGTATAAAGCAGAACTCAAATTTTCCGTTTTTTACATCATCCGAAAAACTTACAATAAGGTTTATTCTAGATAATTTATACTTTTTATCCTTATTGAGTTAAAGTGTACTTAGTGCTTATTCGACTATGAAGATTTTATTAAACGTCGTCCATAAAAGTTGATGCTAAAAGACATCATAAGGGGCCTAGAATTACGTGTAGTAAATATTTATAAGAAGCTTAATAAGTTACTTATCATAAAGGTGAATTTAATGTCGGCATTTGATGAATACGCTGAAAAATACGATGAATGGTTTATGAAGAATGAAAAAGTTCTTCTTTCAGAAGCTCTTCTGGTAGAAAATATGCTAAAGGATGAGAAGGGTAATATACTTAGCGTCGGATGTGGAAGTGGGTTATTTGAAAAGATCTTAAGAGATAAAGGAATTATAATAGAAGATTGCATAGAACCATCTGAAATGGGAAAGATCGCTGAGAAAAGAGGATTAAAAGTTAAGAAAGGATATGCAGAGAGCTTACCAGTTTCGAACGAATCATATGATGTAGTTCTCTTTAATGGAGTTATTCACTATCTAAAGGATAAAAGAAAAGCTTTGAAAGAACTGCACAGGGTTTTAAAGAAAGATGGCCGTTTAGTTTTATGTTGGGTCCCCGGAGAAAGCTCATATGGTCTTCTTTACAGATTAGCATCAATATTGGGTTGGGAAAAGCTTTCAAATGTATCACCGGAGCACCCATACCCACTAGAGTTTGTAAGGGAAGCAACTTGGCCTACTTATGACGAGGTGAAAGAACTTTTAGAATCTTCTAATTTTGAAATTATTAAGACAATGCAAACACTAACAAAGCACCCGAGGTATTCAAACATAGAAGTTGAAACCCCATTATCTGGGTACGATAAAGGAGATTATGTATGTATAAAAGCAAAGAAAAAGTGAGTTTTTGTTATTCTTACGCATTTCGAAAATTAAAAAGGATTAAAAACTAACAACTACTAATTTTATTCCATTTCTTATCAAAGCAAACTTCGTCAATTTTAACTTTACCTATTAACCTTATATCCCTTGATGAAGCCCCGACCCTTATTTCATATTCCCCTCCTTCAACAACCCACGAAAAGCCATTAAAGCTTGCCAAGTACTTTACCGGTATTTCTATCAAGACAACTTCCTCTTCATTTGGCTTTAACAGTTTGGTCTTATAAAACCCTTTTAACTCTTGAAATGGTTTATTTAATTTCCCTCTAGGTGCTCTAACATAAACTTGGACAACTTCTTTTCCTTCAAATTTGCCAACGTTTTTAACCTTTAGACCAACCTTGATCTTATCATTTTCTTTTGTTATATTCAAGTCACTATACTCAAACTTCGTATAGCTAAGACCGTAACCAAATTCGTAAGCTGGGTCAATTAAAAACGTGTCATAGTATCTGTAACCAACGTATATGTCCTCTTCATAAACTAGATACTGTGGATTTTCCTTTGGAACTCCGGGAAATGTTCTCATAGCTGACGTTTCGTAAAGGTCTTTTGGCCAAGTGATTGACAATTTACCGCTCGGATTGACTTCGCCTAAAAGTACATCTGCAACAGCTCTGCCTACTTCTTGTCCCGAAAGCCATATAACAAGAATGGCGTCAACGAAATCCCTCCAGCTAACTATCTCTATTGGGCTTGGGATGTTAAGAATGACAACGACTTTCTTGCGTTGCTTGTGAAAAGCGTCTGAGACTTTCCTTATCAGTTCTATCTCACCATCACTCAAGTAAAAATCGCCTTTGACAGCCATTCTATCCCAGCCCTCACTAGATATCCTTGATATTGTTATTATTGCAATGTCGTCCTCTTTAGCGACCTTTTCTATTAGTGCATCTTCTAATTTGGTTTCTGCGTTAGTTCCATAAGAACTTACTAATGAATCGAGGATTTCAACGATAAACGGCAACAGCATCTGAACATCTCTACCATTCCTAATCTCGTTAAATATAGACTGATAAAACTTACCTATCCCAAAATAAGGATGGCTTTTGTACACCCTCTCTAATTCCTCGTTAACTTTAACGCCTTTTTCCTTAAGACCATCAGCAATTGAAATGGCATATTTTGAATGTACATTGCCACTGCCTAAACCACCTTTCAAAGTCATGTATGACCCTAGACCAAATAGGGAGACCTTTGCCTCTTTAGTAATGGGGAGTGCGTTATCGTTTTTTAGAAGTATAAAACCTTCAATTGCACTCTCATAAGCAATCTTTGCGTGCTCGTTTAAATCTGGGTTGTTCGAAGGTGTATTCCCCTTGTATGTTAGGCTTTTATATACCAGCTCCAAGACCTTTTTAGCTCTTTCATTAACAGTTTTTTCATCTATTAACCCGTTCTTATAAGCTTCTACCAAACTCTGTAATATCTCATCGCTCCCAGGCATGATAAGATCTATACCAGCTTTGATTTGTTCAATCGGATTATCACCGGCTCCCCAGTCAGTCATTGCAAGCCCGTCAAAGCCCCATTCTTCTCTTAAAACCTTTGTTAAAAGCCATTCGTTTTGAGTAGCATACTTACAATTAACCTTATTGTAACTAGCCATTATTGCCCATGGTCTGGATCCCTCAATTGCAATTTCAAAAGCCCTTAAATATATTTCCCTCAAAGCCCTTTCAGATACGACAACGTTAATTGCCATTCTATTCGTCTCTTGTTCATTACCAACAAAGTGCTTGAGTGTTGCCCCTACACTTATAGACTGAACTCCTTTAACATACGCAGCTGCCATTTTTCCAGACAACAAGGGGTCTTCCGAGAAGTATTCAAAATTTCTCCCACCAAGTGGTATTCTCTGTATATTAAGACCTGGAGCAAGTATAACGTCGACTCCGTAGTCTCTAGCCTCTTCACCTATAGCCCTTCCAACGGTTTCGACAACATCTAAATTCCATGTAGATGCAAGTACAATAGCGTTAGGAAAGGCAGTAGCATAATAGATATTTGAACTACCTGCTCTGAACGGAGATATCCTTACACCGGCGGGTCCATCAGATAACACTATAGAAGGTATATTAAGACGCCCAATGGCCCTAGTTTCACCTGCTGTGCCAATAACTTTTTTAGAGAATCCAGCTCCTACTATTAGGGATAATTTCTCCTCTATCGTCACGTTCTTTAAAATTTCGTCAACATTCATATTGAGAGATCAATTTATTTCTATTTAAAAAGTTTTCCATTTTAGTTCTCTAAGACAATTTTCTCTAAGCAAAATCAATGTTTATTTAAAAAGGAGAATCAAAATTTTCAAAGTTAAGATTACATGCTGTCGTGAATTCTTCACGAGAGAAAAGCTTACTTACGAGAGATGAAACAGACAGAAGGATCTCACGAATTCAGCTTTTTTATGACTACTATTGAAAACTTACCTTTAATACACTCTGAAGAGACAAACTCCTCAAAAAACTTCACACGTTTAATTCAAACAGCATGTTCCCTCATAAGTACCAATCTTTGACTAGTTCTCAGACTGCGAAAACTAGATATTCTTCATAAAATGCCTTATTCAATTAATTTTAAAATGTTTCACACCAAATTATCTATATGTATGTGGATTCTCATACCCACGTATGGTTCAAGGAAACTTTGCCAAAAGACTTCTTTAATAACGAAGCTGGATATGATTATAAGCCGTTAACTCTATCAGAAGTTATAAAAGAGATGGATGAGGCAGACATAGACTATATTGTAATTATTGCCTATCCAGCTAGAGAAATTTGGAGGACTAAGGAGGATTTTCCGATAGAGACCATAAAATACGTTAAGAAGGATTACGCTAATAGATTTTCCATCATAGGGGGAATAGAACCAAATAGACTTACAGTTGAGGAAGCAAAATACTGGTTAGAGAAGCAGTACGAAGCCGGAGTGTCCGGGTTTAAGTTACACCCAGTACATTCACATGTCAAGCCAAACGCTTATAGAGAGGAAGAAGGAGGATTAAAACAGCTTGAAATACTTTACGAGTTTGCTCAAGACCACGGACTTCCAGTGGTTATCCACACTGGTACTAGCGTTTTCCTAGGTGCAAGGAACAAATATGCAGATCCCATATTTCTTGATGACGTTTCAGTTGACTTCCCTAAGCTAAAGATTGTGATGGCTCACATGGGGAGACCTAATTATGTGCAAACTGCTTTTCAGTTAGTAAGAATTAGGAAAAACATTTACGGTGAAATATCCTCTATTCCTCCCAAAAGGTTGTTAGAGTACTTACCAAGGCTTGAGGAAATTAGTTATAAAACGGTTTATGGCAGTGATTATGGAGGGCCTGGGGTTAAAAGCATTTCAAAGAACTTAAAGGACTTCCTCTCATTGAACATAAATAATAACGCTAAAATAGAGATGGCAAGTAAGAACCCTAAGGAGATGTATAGACCGCTTAGTGCAACGATGTAGCATTTTTCATGTTTTTAAGTTAACATTTATAAATTAGGTCTAAAAACTGCTAATTTTTGAGGTGTTATTTTTGATAAATTGTTAAATATGACTGTGTGATAAGAAAAAGTTAACTTGTATACAGACAATTTATCTAAACTCTTTTCATATAGACTAATTTAGTTTAAATATTACGAGTATATGTTTATATCGCATTAACCCATGTAAATCATGGACGAAAAGATTTAAAAATTTGTAAACCTATTTATACTTGGTGAAATGAAATGGTGTTACTACAGCTAAATAGAAGAAATGAGAAAAAAGAAAGAACTCACTCAATGTCATTATATGACCTGCCAGAAGAATATCTAAGACTAGAATATCCAGAAGAGTGGGAAAGTTTAAAGAAGACGAACATTAAAGACAAAATGCTTCTTATAATAAATTGAAGGGAGTAGTTTTATTATAACAAACCACTCTTGATTCACGTGTTAAAATTTTTCACCAAAATAAGCAAGACTTGAGAGTTAGTTTTTAAGATAACTTAGGGGTTACACTCAATTACATAGCAGATAGTCTAACCTCGAGGACGGAGGAGATCAGGTTAGAGACAGACTGGGAATATAATTTCCCTTTTAAAGTTCTTGTCAAATAACTCAAACTATTACGATTGTAGAATTATCTGTAAAATCTATGATTACTTAAGCGATCATTAAGAGCTTAATATGATAATTGCGTTCTCATCTAAAAGATAATGGGCAAAACCAAAGAAAACGACGTTCTCTCTTTCTACTACTAATAATGAACTCATGATTTATCATAAAAAATAAGGAGAATATGAAGAGATACCACTTTAGATAACTTTAAAGGGTCATAGCATCACCTTTCTCTTTGACCCTATTGAAACCACTGCGAACGTACTCATTGCTCAACAATTTGGCTAATAGTTTAATAAGTCCCTTTGTATCGTTCTTTGTTGCTTCAAATGGAATTATTGGTACTCTCTTAGCCATTGTTTCATCTGCAGGCACGACTTTTCCCGGGATAATCCAATATGTTTTAGCAAACTTGTACGTAAGGGCTAAGAAGTTAATTTTGATAGGTACTTTAACTACCGGATTGCTGTGGATAAGCGTTGGAGCGTTTGAATTATTCAACTCTTACTTTGTATTAATTTACGTTATAATAACACTTTCTCTAGGTGCAGCAAACTTTGGTTGGCTGCTGATTTTAGATAAAGTTAGTGAAACTGCTAGAGGTAGGACTTTAGCTTATTACAATTTTTATGGCAACATTGGTGGTCTAATAGCTACTTTCGTCACGGGGTTCATAGTTGGAGACCAACTTTATCTCATGAGATATTTTTTCATTATAGGTGGTTTAATTTACCTTGTCAATGCTTACGTAATTCATCACTCAGACGTTGATTCTGAGATAATCAAATCAAAAGCTAGGTTATTTACTTCAAGTCCAGAAGTCAAAAAGTTCCTTCTTATTAACTTTGTTTTCACTTTTATTTGGGCAATGGCTTGGCCACTATTTCCCTTAGCACAAGTGTATAAATTTCACATGAATGAGTTCAATATCGCTGTTCTCAGCGTAATAGCAGGTGTCTCAACAATAGCTCTCCAAAAGTTCATTGGAATACTTGTGGATAAACATAGAAAATATATGATGTTTTTGGGAAGATTTGCTTTAGCCACCTTTCCTTTTGCCTATGCCTTCTCTACCTCGGTCTTTGAAATATACTTAGCTAATATAGTTTCTGGATTTACGAACTCAGCCTCTATCTCTTACACAGCATTCCTTTTTGATAACTCAAATTATTATGAGAAAAGAATTAACATAGCATTGTTTAATATGTTAAATGGGATTGCAGCGCTGTTTGGTTCTACTTTTTCCAGTTTTATAGTTAGCTTAATCTCATTCAGGTTAGGGCTTGTAATGGCTATAAATTTCATGTTGATCTTAATAGGAATTATGAGAATCTTGTCGTCATTCCTATACTTGAAAGTGAAAGAAAGGTCTTGAGTCTCTTCGCACTCCTAAATCAGTTAGCTTGTAAAAAATTCCTAGCACTTTTCTGTTTATTTTACCTTATTTCTCAACTAACACTTTTCTTCATTGTGGATAAACTTTGCTCTCTCTAGAAAACTTAGGAACAGAGGAATTTAATGAATGTTAACGAAATTCTCTAGTTCTTCCCTCCTGGGAAAACTTGCTCCTCCCTTTCTTAAGCATTTTAATGCTCCAGCACCATTCGCATATTTTACTGAAGCTTCTAAACTCTTTGACTCTAAAATACGATAGACAATGAAAGCTGACGTCCATGCATCACCAGCACCAGTAGTGTCTACTGCCTCTATTTTATAGGCTGGAGCTTCCACTTCTTCTCCTTCTTTAGTATACACGTAGGCACCTTTATCTCCCATTCTTATAGCAACTGTGTTTAAACTTTCATAACTTGAAACTAAATCTCTTGCTAGCTTCTTATGGTCCGAAACTTTAAACATGTTTCTCACCTCATCCATACCCATAGACAGAAATCGAGTATATTGGAAATACTCTTCCATTACTTTTAGTGCTTCTTGCTCACTATTCCATGCATCTTTTCTATAATTAGGATCAAATACCGTTACTACACCTTTCTTATATCCATTGACAAATATCTGTTTAATTACACTAGATATAGGTTCGAAAGCTGTTGATAACCCAGAGGTATAGACAACCTTAGCTTTTAAAATGTCATCAATTAAGATATCCGAACTTTCAAGTTCCGAAAAAGCTGTTGAAGTCCAAGGTTTTGCGTAGAAGAAGAAATCCCTTTCACCTCTCTCTTTAAGTATAACAAATGCTAATGATGTCCTCATATTCTTTCTCACTATATGTTTAGTATCTACTCCTTTTTCCTTAAGAAAGTCTATAAGAAAATCACCAAAAGGATCATTACCAACAGATGCTACAACTCCGGACTTGTGGTTAAGTAAGGAAATGCCAATACACACATTTGCAGGGGCTCCTCCTAAATGAGTTTCTAATTCAAATCCTTCATAATATTTCCCTTCATATTTTGGGATTATATCTACAAGAAGTTCTCCCACGCAATATACTTCAATTCCTTGCACATCATTTCATTAACAAGATAGAATATAAAAACACATTATAAATGTGTGAACAAGGGTTAACTTGTGATTTTGTCAGTTATTAAATTTATTTTGTCTTACTTAGTCTCCAATAAATTAAGTCATTTAAAA
>ERZ1684502.232-NODE-232-length-10521-cov-1717.066119_pt1 | contig 10521 bp, 10 predicted proteins | sample MGYA00580192_ERZ1684502 | MGnify/ENA primary metagenome ERZ1684502 (study PRJEB41476, sample SAMN13258264) | hydrothermal vent metagenome | biome: caldera [ENVO_00000096]; feature: acid hot spring [ENVO_00002120]; material: acidic water [ENVO_01000358] | place...
TTCCCGAAAGAGTTATTACTGTTAAATCTGAAGAAGATTTAAAGAATATTACTGAAGCTGTTGGAAGGTATGAATATTCTAGAGGTTCTGAAGGAAAAATTATAGCTGACTTAACTAGACTGAGAGGTATTGAAGAAACTGATGACAAACTAAAAGTACTTGCAGGAACGCCTTGGAGGGATGTAAAAGATAAAAACCCAGAAATTTTCGGCAACTTAGATTTTTCAGTAGGGGGTTCTGTTGAATATGGAGATGCAGGGTTTGGTTTTAACGAGTTTAGATTTATTAAAGATAGAGTGGAAGTAGAGGCTTATTTAAACGGTAATAAGTATGTAGGTAAATATAAGGGAGGGATAATTTATGCTGTTCTAATAAGAAAAGAAAGTAAGGAATTAATTACAAAAAATTACGAAACAAATGATTTTGATGCAATATATTATATGATAAAAAGTTGGTTCTCAGTTGCCTTCCCTCCTTTTAGAGATATAACAATTCAATGGAAAGACAATAAATTTACTTTATCTGTGAGTTATACTAGGCTGAGAGAGAGCTTAGTCTCAGAATTTGTAAAAAATTTCTATGAAGGAAAGGTAATTTATGAAGATTCCTCATTTCCACATAAATATAGGTATTTTGGTCAAGTTGACTTTTCTAAATTACCAGAATTAAAAGAAAGAATAAAGAAATCTAAACAAGCAATCCTAAGAGTAGGCTTTAACAGAGTCTATTTTTCAATATACTCAGACGTTTTTCTATCTTTCCCAGAAATAGAGCTTTCTCCTCACTCTGACATAATAGAAGAGAATAAGCTTAATGGCTGTATTATGTGCGGAAAATGTGTAGAAGTGTGTCCTTATTCCGAATATCGAGGTTCTCCAGTTTATTCGCCTTTAGGTTTTTACACTTTGCAAGCTCTAGGTTCAGCCGTTCAGATAAATTGTCATATGTGCGGAAAATGTGTAGAAGTATGTCCTGCAAAACTAGATATCATATCAGATATATCTAAGACTGCAGTATATGATATTCAGCAGGTAGAGAACAAGAAAGTGAAGGAACTTAGTTATAAAAGAGAGATAGTAGTAACTCCTATAAGTTCTGGTTTAGAGGACAGAATATTAAAATCATTATTATATCTTTATTCTAAAGGGTCTATAGTAGGAATTAAATATCTGGATATAAATATACAAGACCTCGTTCGTGGAAAAGTAGAATGGAAAGAGTTGGCAAAGCAATTTAATGGAGTTTCTCAACTAATTACCATCACGCCAGAAGAATATTATTATTTACAGCCGCTAAAGAATTATGCAATACTTGACATAAATTACATAGAGGAATATACAGTTGAAGACCAAGAAATTAAGAAAGAAGAATTACACATACCTTGTTACCTAAAAGGTTTTGGAAAGGAAACTAGTAAATGCAGTTACGCATTTTTAGATATTTTAAATAATACAAATGTTAAAAGTGAAATAAGATCTAAAGTCACATTATGTCCATTTACAGCTAAGAAACTAAATATAGTAACACCGCTTGATCTTTTAATACCACAAATCAATAAAGAAGCTGTAAAATTAATTACAAGCAAAATAAAGAAGAGTATGGAGGATTCAAGCAAGATATTGGATGACGCAAAGTGGTATGTAGGTATTGCTGATTCTATATATGATGAATTGAGTAATAAGATGTATGAAGCAGGGCTTCGGACTCTTCAACCACAAGAGCTAATTATACTTTATTTTTACATAGACTCGATAGAAGATTTTACTAAAGAGGAAAAGAAAGTGATTGAGGAAAAAATAGTACAATTTCTTCTTAAATAATTTTCACAACTTGCTTCTAACTAGATAAATTAAATGCCCTGCTTCTGGTAATATCAACTCTTTTAAAGCCAGCTTGACAGCATCTGGAGATCCCGGTAGCAAGTATATTATTTTATTTTGTATTATACCAGCAGAAGCTTTAGTTAGATATGCAGCAGATTTAACTTCCGGATCGTTGTAGCTTACTAGCCTAAATACGTCAGAGAATCCCTCTATTTCTCTGTCGAAAATCCCTCTAATCGTTTCTACTGTCACATCAGAGGGAGAATATCCAGTACCTCCAGTAGAAACAATAACATCTACATCATCTCTATCTAGAGCCTCTGAAAATGCCCTTAATATCTTCACCTTGTTGTCTGGAATAAGCGAATAACCAACAACTCTATGACCACTTTCAATTACTAGTTGTTTAATCAAATCACCAGACTCATCTACCACTGGCTCTCTATTTACGAACTTTTCATACCTTGAAGTACTTATTGTAATCACGTAAAAGTTTAAGGTCTTTGGTGCATGTTCTCTGTGCTTTTTATGTGCCTCAGTCATAGAATTTTAACCTCCTTTGCTAGGTCTAAATCTAAATCCAGGAATTTATTTCTTTTTAGTAATATTCCATTGACATACAACTTTGTTCTCTCTTTCAATTCAGTATACCTAGTTCTAAAAGAAGTTAAATAAATTCCTTTATCGGTATAATACTTTACTGGGAGAGAGTAAGGTTTTTCTGCTTTTAAAATCTTAACAACACCTTCAAACTTTTCTTTTCCCTCAACTATTCCAAAGTCCTCACATTTAACAATCTTAAAGGTATATGGAACGCCCTTGAATACACCTTCCAGCACTCTATTTTCCTTTAAATAGAGGAAATCCTTTTCGTTTAAACCTTCCACTTCACTCTCATTGACAACCTTTAAAGGGGAAGTAATACCTTTCTCTCTTAGCTCGAGCAAGATTTGATAATTTTCCTCACTAGTGCTTAAAAAATCCATATCGTTATGTGAATTAGAGTAAAGCATACTGCCAGTTACACCAATATTTCCCTTAAAGTACTTCATAAACTCTATTGCGACTTCGTCTTCTACTATCTTGTTAAAGGGGTCTAAAATTTCACAGTCTTTTAAAGGGACTAAAGGAACTTCAAAACCTATCTCTTCCACATATTTAAACAGAAAAGGAAACTTCTGATGAACTAGCTTTAGAGCGTCTTCCATCCTTTTAATTTTCATTCCCTTGTAAACTCTTGGTACAGCTACAGCAAACCCTTCAGGGTGATAACAACCCTTTACAGCCCATATAGTATCAAGGTATTTAAGCATGTACCCTTCAATAATCATTAGTTTTTAATTTTCTATCAAAGCTTTAAGAATTGTGAAAGTTTTAATCATCGGAAAAGGCATAACTGGTAGCGTTTTATATCACTTATTTAAACGGGCTGGACACTCAGTAACTGTAATAGAATCTGGGTTTAGAAAGTTTTACCCTACATTAATTCATTCCCTTCTATTAAAAGACAAGGATATAGAGCTGGCTATTGAAAGTAAGAAGATTTACAAAGAGTTGAACATACCAATGGTGAGTTATCCTTCCTATACTATTGGGAAAATAGATCCAAAAGTTGTTGATGAGTGGTTATCCTATAATTTTAATATAAAAGAGAAATTCGTAGATTGGCTTAACACTTATGCAATAGTAGGAGAAGGTACTGATAGTTTAGTTAATGTTAAAAAACTTGTTGATAGTATACCGTTTATTGAAGGAGTTGCAAAGATAGAGAAAGGGAGAGTACTGGTGAACGGAAAAGAAATAAAGGCTGATGTAGTTATACTTTCTTCTGGTGCATGGAATACATACAGTGTAGATATAAGGCTTCCATTAAAGTCTTATTACTGCTGGGCATGGGTAACAACGAATAGAAACGCCCTTCTCGATAAAACACTAATTTACGATTATGAACTTGGTTACTACTCTAGACCACTATTTGGATTAGGAATGAACCTTAATATCGTAGGTGATGGCGATACAGTACCTAGCAGTCCATTTACAAAGCAAAACGGAGATTTAAAGCCGGTTGAAAGAGCTAAGGAAAGACTTGGTGAGCTAAAGCCGGTTATTAGAGGAGAAGGATACTGTGAAGGAACACCAGATATGAGACCATTATATGGCAGAATTATAGATAATATATACATTGTTGCTGGGTTAGATGGCTATGGAGCAGAAGTTGGTCCCGGTTTAGCTAAATTGTTGTTTGAATTTATAACAAATGGAAGAGAGGAGAAAGAGTATATGATTGATAGATTTGGCAGTGTTAGTGATTTTGAGCTAGGAAAAGAACCTCACGAGTTATAGATTTGATAATGTTTTTCAAATATTTCTTCATCTGTCATGTTATCTTCTTCAACCTCTAAGTGAAGCCTTTGCTTTTCATAGCAGTCTTCACAATCATATATTACCCAACCGACAAGAAATTTATCTTTATCATAATACTCCATAGCTCTCCAATTTTTGTATTCTAAAAACCTTTTTATAACAGATAACCTTCTTGTCGGAAATGCTACATATTTCTTTAATTTTAAATAATGTGGTTTTAAAGTAAGTAAATGATAACCACTTATTAACACAGAAGTATTAGTGTAAAATTCATCAATATCACTTACTTTAACAATCTCGATATTACCATAAACATTTACGTAAACACCAACATTTCTATAGTCTTCAAAAATCTCACTTAGGTATTGCCAAGGTGGAGCAGGAGAACCTACTAACCAACTTATCATATGTAGTATTTTTAAGTTACTTTGTTAAATGATTTTTTAATTAAATGATGATACGACGGTTTACTGAATGATGAAGAACGCTTCCCTGACTGAAGTGAGGCTTTATGAAAATAGACCATATAAAAGATTTAGAGTTAGTTTACGAGAAAGTAAGCAACTCCTATGGTAAGAACTCTAATTTAGATGAAATATATAGAAAACTTCTTGGATTAAGTAAAATTGGCATACTTAACATAAACCACAGTATACTTCAACTAATACTTTCAGGGTATCTTCTAAGTAACGGGTTTAGAGTGTATGTAGAAGTAGAGGTACAAGGTGGTGTGATGGACATTTATGCAATTAAAGGAAATGACATCGGCATAGAAGTAGAGACGGGCTATGTGCCGCCAAATAATGCAATAAAAGCTGAGGAGTTCCTAATGGGTAGGCTTTCGCTAAAAACAGCAAGGTATAGCAACATCGTAAGCGAATTCTATATAGCTGTACCATCCTTCTACCTGCCCCCAATTCCTAAGGAATTGCTTTTAGACCCTAATGAAAGGAGTGAGGGTGAAGTGAGAAATATTATGAGGTTAATAAGAAAGTACTCCAAAACACCAGATATAACTGTTAATGACGTGAAAACAAGTAAAATAAACGGGATAATAACTATAAACACAAAGAATATGAAGATTAATATAATTGACAATAAGAACTTTTACACTTTAAAGCAGTTTTACAGTGGCATAGAGGAATAGAAAAGAGACGAAAGGAATGCTTAAATTATCATCGACTAGAGGTAATACTTCCACTATTGTAGCAATAGCACCGGAAATCGCACCGTATATTCCAAAGAAATAATAACCTAGTGGTATACAAACTATAGCCATTCCAAGGCTACCCCACAATCCTTTAACTCTTCTCTTATAAACATAATTCCTGATTATCCCAGTAACTCCATCTCCAAAAGACATATAGTAAATTGGAAGTAATGGAATAAACACGTCTTTTGAGAGCCAATAATTACCATCTAATAACCACATGAGCAAGAGAACAGTGCCAAATGAGAAAGTATAAAATATCTCTCCATAATTGTTGTTCTCTTGAAACCAACCCATTATTCCATCTCTAAAACGCCTTACTATTAAGTAACCCATCAGTGCATAGGAAGCAATTATTGGTATTAAAGGGGAGGAAAACACGAAAGGTGATAGTATAGCAACTACTCCCCCACCAAGCATATGAATTGCCTTTCTTGCAACGTAGATGCTTGTGTACTTACTGATAATCTTTGAGATATATAAGGTAACTATTGCGACCCAAGCAGTTAATATTACTCCCCATACAATGTCGCTAGCGGTAATTATTTGTGACATTAACATTACAAATTCTTATTTAATTTATAAGTTCACTCACTGTATAGTGTCATGTGGAAGTATTTTTATACAAAATGAATGACGAAGGGAAACTAATACCAGATGAAAAAGAGGGAAGCTTTATAGTAATTGTAGATAAAATGAGCGTGAGAGTATATGACAAGAGCGGAAATGAAATAACCGATTATTCATTTTCCTTCCTTGGTGATGAGAGAAAACTACTGGAGAAACTAAAACACTTAGAGGAAGTTTCTGGAATAAAAGTAAATGTTAACTACGCACTTGCTTATCCCGACATAAAGGCTAGAAGATTAAGGTTAAATCAATTGATAGGAAATCTATTTGAGGAATTCGTATATTCGATCTTATCAAAACATTTTAACATAGAAAGGAGTAAAGAGATTTACATATCTTTGCCAAAGTTTGGAATAGAGACCCATAACAAACCAGATTTCATTGTTGAGGGAAAAATAGCAATCGAAGCAAAAACCGGCAACTACTCAATAAACCAGATAATTCAATATGAGAAAAAATTTCCCCTTGGTGCAATAGTGTTTCCGTGGTCTGGGGATTGCAAGAGGACTAAGTGGAACTGTTTTTATAACTTTTTAAAAGATTACGAGAGAGTAATAGACTGGATATCTATTTACTTAACTAAGTAAAAATTTGCGAGAAAACAGAAAGACTTATTACACAGTTTAAGTAAATACGTTTATGGAAATAGGAACACCTCTTTTCGAAGGTTCAAAGAAGCTTCTCTTTTTAGGAGGAGGGGAATTAGGTAAGGAAATGGTAATAGAAGCTCAGAGAATGGGCATTGAAACGGTTGTTGTGGATAGATACGATATGTCTCCAGCTATGCATGTTTCTCATAAAAAATATGTAGTTAATATGTTAGATGGGGGTGCAATAAAAAGCATTATAAAAAGAGAGAACCCCGATGCAATAATTACTGAAATTGAAGCTATTAATACAGATGCATTACTTGAGCTGGAAAGTGAAGGATTCAAAGTAATACCTAATGCTAAAGCAGTGAAAATCTGCATGAACAGACTAGAGCTAAGAAGCTTTGCAGCTGAAAAAGTTAAAGTACCTACAACTGCTTATGGATTTGCTGAAACTGCTGAAGAAGTGAAGAAAATATGCAAAGATATTGGTTATCCATGTATTATAAAGCCAGAAATGAGCTCAAGTGGTCATGGCCATGAGGTTATATACAATGAAGCTGAAGTTGAAAATAAGTTTAAAGAGGCATTAACACATGCTAGAGGAAAAAGCACAAAAGTAATAGTTGAAGAATATATAAAAATTGATAAAGAACTTACGGTTTTAACATACAGATATCTAACTGATAACGGAGTAGTTACCAAAACAATTACTCCTATAGAGCATGAGAGACCATCTGACGTTTATTATTATGTCGAATCCTGGCACCCTGCTACAGTAGATAAAGAGATAATTGAAAGGGCACAAGAGTATGCAACAAGAGTAGTAAATGAACTAGGTGGTTTTGGAATATTCGGTGTAGAAATTCTTGTTTCTGGGAATAGAGTTCTGTTTAGCGAAGTGTCTCCTAGGCCTCATGACACTGGACTAGTTACCATGGCTAGCTTAGATATAAATGAGTTCCAAATCCATGTAAGGAGTGCTTTAAGTCTACCCACACCAGATGTTAAGATAGTATCTCCAGCTGCAGCTCATGTAATTTTAGCAAACAATGAAGGATGGGCCCCAAAGTTCTTGAATGTAGATAAAGCGTTGCAAATACCCGGAGTTCAAGTAAGGCTATTTGGAAAACCATCAACTTATTACAAGAGAAGAATGGGTGTGGTACTTGCAACTGGTAACACAGTAGAGGAAGCTAAAGAAAAAGCACGAAAAGCCTCTTCTCTAATATTAGTCACTTAATCCATGAATTTTCTTTAACTTTTCGACTATTTCTACTACCTTATTTTTCACAAATTCTCTAGATGCTATCATACAACAGTCCTCCAAGCTTTCATATTCAGTAAAATCAAGTGAAGCTATTTCAGCTATAGAAAGTGTCCATATTCTGGCTGTAGCCTCATAATTGTAACCCCCGCCACCCGTCATGATTAACTTCCCATTAGATAACTGATGTGAAAGTTCATGAACAGTTCTTACCACTTCTAAATAGCCTTTAGTAGAGAGCTTCAGCTCAACTAATGGATCCTCATAATACGAGTCCCCGCCATTAAGGAGAAATATTATATCCGGTTTGAATTCTTTAACTTTAGGCACTACTACCTCATTAAAAGCATAAAGATACATATCATCTCCAGTTCCAGGTGGTAAAGGAATATTTATAGTATAACCTTTTGCTTCTTTCTCTCCTATTTCCTCTTCGTTTCCAGTTCCAGGGAAAAAGCGAGGATGGTACATATGTAAAGAGACTTTCAAAACATGAGGATCGTCATAAAGCAAATACTGCGTTCCATCTCCATGATGACCATCAATGTCAATTAATGCAATTTTGTTGAAGTACTTTTCTGCAATTTTTATAGCCAATGCGACATCATTAAGCACACAAAATCCTGCTGCCGCTGATCTTTTTGCGTGATGAAAACCTCCGCCTATATTTACGGCGTGGTCGTACTTTCCATCCTTCACTAAGTCTAATGCAGTAATAGTACCACTTACTCTTATTAACGCAGCGTCATATATTCCTTTAAAAGCAGGAGTATCTCCTTCGTCCAGTAATCCTTTACCCTCCTTACTTTTCTCTTTAACAAATTCTATATACTCTTTTGAATGGACAATATATAATAAATCTTCGCTAATTATCTTTGGTGGAACTATGTCTATATAATGGAATGCTCCTCTTTCCTCTAATAGTTTTTTAGTCATTGATTCTCTTAAGGACTTAAAGGGATGATCTCCCGGAAATGAGTACTCTAAATATCTGTCATCCCATACAAATGCTGTCTTATGCATTCATATAATAATTCGTCGAAAAACTATATAAGTGTTGACGTGGATTTTTCCTTTATGATACCAAAAGAACTCTTGGAAGAGCCAAAAGTAGTTGCAACATATAATGATAGAATTAGGGATATTATATCAAAGATGCAAGAAAACAATCAATGGGTAGTTCCGGTAGTTAGAGAAAAAATAGTCGTGGGAATTATAAGTTATAATGAATTATTAAGGAAAAAGGTTAGCCCTGAATCTAAGGTTATTAATCTGATGATTCCTTCAAATAATGTTTTAGAATCAGAGGATGAAGCAAAAGTTGTAGGAAAATTTTACACTACTAAAGCTAGAGCTATAATTGTAATTGATGAGAAGAAAAGATTAGTAGGTTTAATTACAAGAGAAAAGTTTCTTTCATATTATCTAGACAAAGGAGAAATACCAAGCGCAAAAGTAAGGGAAATAATGAACTCACCAGTAATTACAGTAAACTCTTATGATTCTGTAGCTAGGGCAAGATGGTTAATGACTAACAACAATATTTCTAAGTTACCAGTACTTGAGGAGAAAAAGTTAGTAGGGATAGTAACAACAAGAGATATTGTAAACAAACTTTATTCAGAAGGAGGAAAGAAGAAATCATCTATAATGACAGAAGAAGAGAGATTAATGGCATTGCCAGTAAGGGAAATAATGAACTCACCAGTAGTAACAACTGATGGAAATCAGGATGTGAGAAAGGCTGTAGAAACATTATTAAAGAGGAAGATCTCCGGTATGCCAGTAGTAGAAGGAGACTTTGTTGTTGGAATGTTCAGTGGAATAGACGTTGTTAATCTTATCGCAAAGAAATTCGAACTAGAGATGCCAATTCAAGCAAAACTTAGCGGGGAGTTAAAACAAGGAGATACAAAGGCTTTGATTGACGGAATACTCGAGAGATATCTCTCTAGACTACAGAAACTAACGGACGTTATGGACTTTAAAGTAACATTTAAAGAGGAGGCAAAAAGTCAAGATAAAAAGATATACCAAGTAACGGCTAGAGTGGTTACAAAATTAGGTGACTTTGTAAGTAAGGATGCAGATTGGGATCCAGTAACTGCAGTAAGAAAAACAGTAGAGAAATTAGAAGAAAGAATTATCAAAGAGTTAAAGAAGATTGAGACTAAAGGAAGAAAGCCAAAGGCAGAAGAAGGTTGAAAATCGGTATAATACAGCCATCAAATCTTGCCAATGCATTAAAACTTAGTGAGGATGCTCTAAGATCTGGAGCAGAAGTTATATTATTACCAGAAAAGTGGATAAAAACTCTTGATGAGTTGCCATTAAAAGAGTTTCAACAACTAGCAAAGAAATATACTGCTTATGTAATACCCGGAGCAGTAGAAGATGGTGTTTCAATAATCTCTCCGATTATAGATCCTAATGGTAATATTAAAGGTATAGCGAAAAAGATACATCTATTTGGTGAGGAAAGAAACAGGTTACTGGCTGGAGACACTGCAATAATTTTCAAATATCGAGGAGTCAAGCTTGGAATTGCTGTGTGTTATGACTTAGATTTTCCTGAGATAGTAAGAGAAATGTTTCTTAAAGGAGTGGAAATACTTCTAGTTCCTTCAAAAATTCCTG
>ERZ1684502.233-NODE-233-length-10518-cov-1591.284049_pt1 | contig 10518 bp, 11 predicted proteins | sample MGYA00580192_ERZ1684502 | MGnify/ENA primary metagenome ERZ1684502 (study PRJEB41476, sample SAMN13258264) | hydrothermal vent metagenome | biome: caldera [ENVO_00000096]; feature: acid hot spring [ENVO_00002120]; material: acidic water [ENVO_01000358] | place...
CTAGTAATGAGGATATTGGAATCTTAGCTGGACATACACCATCACATAAGCCACATTTATGACACCCAGATATTTCGGCTATGGCAGAATCTGGTATATCTACACTTCCATTTAGAAAATATGAAGATATTGCACCTTTAACAAAGTCGAACATACCTTTAGGTGCATATGGGGCTTGAGGAATTAATCTAAATTGTGGACATACGGTAACACACATTGCACAATCAATACATTCAAGAGAATAGTCAGTAAATATATCAAGGAATCTGCTCACAGCCTTATAACCATCAATCTCACCACCAGGCACAATTGCCTTAACAAAGCCTATTCCAAATCTGAACTGTAAAGCCTCTTGTTGCCTTCTCACAATCTCAAATACCACTTTACCCCTCTTCTTTGGTTCTAGAACTTTTCCAGGATTAAATAGCTCCTCTGGATCCAATTCCTCTTTGTATTTTTTAATAACCTCATATCTGTCAACGCCTAATTGTTGAAAAGTCTTACTCATTGCTGATAATCTATTTCTTGAGTACTTATGTCCAAACATACCTATTGAAAGTAACGAACCTCCAACTTTAACAAAAGAATCCATCATCAAGGTGTTCTTAGCTAAATCGTAAATCAACTTCTTATCATTAGGTTTTAAAGAAACCTCAGTAAATGCATTAACTAACAAAACTTCTCTTTTTTCTAAGTCAATATCCAAATCGAAACCAGAGTTTGGACTCAACTCACCTAATTTTCCAAGAAAACTACCAAGCTCTTTTACTAAATCTTGGATCTTCGTGTAATGGATAAGACCGTGCTGGTGAATTAAAAGACCTTTTGTTCTTAATGCAGCTACTACACCGTGATTAAATGACCACCAACCTGTCCATTCACCTTCATATGTCTCAGCGTTAAAAGCTTGTGCAATTCTATAAAGCTTGGGTTCAACTAATGACGAACGCACAGAAGGATATAATACTATCATATTCCATTTTCCGGGTGAGAGCTTAGCATTAAACTTCTGTGCAATATACGTAGAAATTGAGGGACCTCTTACTTGTACGTGCCATGCAGGTATAACCTCCCTGTAGAACTCCCCTATAGCTCTAATAGCAGTATCAAAGGAGTCAAATGATAATACAAGAGCCTCCGTTGGGGAGTATTTTCTTAATTTTATTCCTGCTTTTACAATAATCCCAGTTATTCCCTCGGCTCCAGCTGCTATTGCCAAATTAGCACCTTCAAGATGAACTAACTCCCCCTTCGGATTTATCATATCCACAAAGGATACGTTATCTGAGATGAAACCGTACTCATAAGATCCAATACCCAATGCGTCTCCTGCAACTCCTCCCCCTACTGTAGAGTCATAAGATGATGGGAAAGTTCTTAATTGTAATCCCTTGCTCTGGGCAGCCAAATCCACTAACTTCCAAGTGGCCCCAGGCTCCGTTATGGCAACCATATTATTTTCATCGACTTCAACTTTATCCATTTTAGAAAAATCAAGGAGTATCCCCCCTTCAGTAGTTAATGCATTACCATATCTGTTGGTTCCCCTTCCATAGGGTGTTATTGGAACTTGATATTTCAAAGCTATCCTTACTGCGTCTATTACATCTTCTGTTGATCTAGGATATATAACATAATCTGGAATAATCTTAATTTTAATGTTAGCCCAAACTAATTGGGGAACAAAACCCATATCTGCTGAATGGGATAATCTCTCAGTAAGACTGTCAGAGAAGTTGTCGCCGAACCTTGCTTCTAATTCTTCTCGTAATCCCACTGTCATCACCAGATTTATTTCTCTTTAATCTTATTGATTGCCTCATTAATAACTTTTTGTAATAATTCGTAATACTGAGTAGTCATTTCTCTCCTTGGTGTGAAGAACTTAAAAACCTCTGGATAACCATTTGCCCACGTAGGAATTATGTGAACATGTAAATGAAATATGACTTGACCAGCACTTTCACCAACGTTAGTTAATATCCTTACTCCATCAGCCTTTACTGCTTCTTTTACCGCTATGCTAACTAATTTTACTACCTTTGCTAATCCGCTTAGGACTTCTTCTGGGGCCTCTAGATAGTTTTCAAAATGCTCCTTCGGAACAACTAAAGTATGGCCTGGAGCTACTGGATATTTATCTAAAAAAGCAGCAAAATGCTCATCTTTATAAACAAAGTAACCGTCTAACTCTCCATTCAAAATCTTACAAAAAGTACACATATGAATAATTATAAAATATGCGCTTATGAATTTTAACTAGATGAGTATATCAGCTTCAATCTTAATAGTTATCTTTGCGATTAGCTTTATCTCGAATATAATACCATTTGCTGGGGCTCCTTATACGCTTATAGCAACAAATTTCTTGATAGAATTCGGTAAAACTACTGAAAACATTGTTCTCGTTATTCTTATATCTGGTGTCGGAGCAGCATTAGCTAAATCGTTAACTTACTTACTCGGTATCGCGTTAAGAAAACCCTTACATAAGAATAAAAACATACCTCTCCTAGATAAATTCATAAAAAGTAAATATTTTCCAATAGCGCTTTTTATAACTGCGATACTCCCTGGATTGCCTCTTGATGATTATCTTTATATGGGAGGTGGAATAACTAGAGCGTCTTTAATAAAAATGTTGTTAATTACAGTACCTTCTAAAATATTAAAAAGTGCAATAGAAATACCAATAGAGTTATTTGGAATAATAAAGATAAGCAATATAACAAATATAAACCCACTATTTCTGTCTATAGGGTTGACAATTTTGTTTATAATTTTGGGAATTGTGTTAATAAAAATAGATTGGTATAGTATTTATGAGAAAATTGCTCAAAAGTACTTAAATAACCGAAGATCTAATTTTCCCTAATGAAAATATTCTCATCTCCAAAATTTGATGTAATTATAGATAAATTCAAACTCCCAAATGGAAAGGAAGTTGAAAAAGCATATGTAAAACATAGAGGATCAGCAGTTATTGTGCCTTTTATAGATAAAGAAACAATTATTATGATCAAGCAATATAGACCGGTTGTTAATAAATGGTTATATGAATTACCTGCAGGCACAATAGATGAAGGAGAAAACGAAGAGACAACAGCAAAAAGAGAGCTAGAAGAAGAAATTGGATATCAAGCAAAAAGTGTAACAAAACTATTCTCGTTTTATGTTTCGCCAGGCGTTACAACAGAAATTATGCATGTATTTATTGCAAAAGAATTAGTTAAAACTTCGCAACACTTAGAAGAGTATGAAGTTATTGAGCCATTTGAAATAAAACTTAGAGATGCAATTAATATGGTACTAGATGGAAAATTAGAAGATGGCAAAACGATGCTTACTTTGTTGTTTATTTCGCAAAAATATCAAGAGCTCCTTGCTCGCCAACTAATATAGGCTCTTCTAATGTTATCCACTTTCTTGCCTTTGCTTCTCTTAATTTTTCTACAACATTTGTCCACTTATAAAGATCTGGGATTTCATATATTACTACAAACTCGTAGTCACCTATCCCGAAAGAATAAGTTGTGTATGACCTTATGCCTTCATTGTCTGGATGTGTCTTAGCCATCTTAATATGCTCAGCCATAATATCACGCCTATCTTCAAAAGGTAACAAGTACCATTCTGGGCTCTTTTTCATAGGATACGCAACAAAGTACTTGAGGGGTGGCACTTTTAAAAATGCAGATAAATCCTTATTTCCTCCTTCCATATAAGGTGAAGACTTAAAGACTGAGAACAGTGATAGTTTCTCTACTAAGTAAGAATCTGTAACTGATTGGATCGAGTATCTAAATTCGTTTAGAGGAGTGGTATTAAAATCGGAAGCCCAATATATTAAATCGCCATCATGCCTTAATGATAGAAACCTCTTTAAAGAGACTAATTTTCCTTCAAATTCTTTTTCTACTTCAGAAATTCGATTAAGAAACTTTTTTCTTTCTTCTTTCTGTAGCTTCCACCATTCCTCAGAAAATTTAAACATCCTAACAGTCATATAAACATAATTTGACATCGTTTCACATAATGTATATACTTAACATAAATAATAAGCTTAATCAGATAAGCTACACATTCATCTTTAGATAATGATATTAGTAATATCGTTCCGTGCTGTGTGATTCGTATATGTTCTTAATTCTATAGTCTGGACTAGCTCTAGGTGTAATATCGTTAGCTTCAACCACACCGCATGGGACTCAGTCGAGTCCAACACCATGGGGCTCCCATTTAAGTTCAGTGTCATCTTCCTCTCACAACAAATGGCGAATCATCAATGGGGCGGAGAAACATAAATCTTTCTAAGGATGTTTTAAGCAAACGTATATTGAGATAAGAGGAACTCGTACAATGATGGGAGCAATGCTCCAAGTTGCATGGGTAATGACTCGGTGTAGTAGATGTGTCCCCCGTATCGTTGGGGATAAAAGTCACCCATGACCTTGTAGCGACCTAGAGAATGCTACAGGCGAGGTAGAAGTCCTTAGAGGAAGTGGCGTTACATTGACATTAGCGAATATCTCAAACCATCATAAAATAACTAAAATCACCCTTTGAGGACAAATGGCATAGTCCAGTAAATATAATTACGAATTGGTAAGAGTGTACAGACTTTACTTCATGCTCAAGATAACCTTATTTATTCTCATCTTAAGTAGTAAGTTCTTTTCACTTCATAAATTAGCCTGATTTTAGTTAAACTATAAAACTTTACATTGATAAGAGAGAATGACTTAAAAAATGCTAAGGCCACTACGTGTCTATATAACGGGTGAACCAGGAATAGGTAAAACAACCCTTCTCTTAAAGATAGTTAGTGAGCTATTACGTAAAGGTTTAAACGTTTCTGGTTTTTATTGCCCAGAAGTTAGAGAAAGAGGAAAGAGAATTGGTTTTAAGATAAAAAGCTTTGATGGAAAAATAGAAGATTGGTTAGCAAATGTTTATGGTAAAAGTAATATAAAGATTGGAAAATATAACGTAATATTAAGCGAAGAAACTATTAAAAGACTGGAAGAAGAGGTATTTAAAGCAGATATATTAGCAATAGACGAAATAGGCCCAATGGAACTTTCAATACCTAAACTAAAAGAGTTAATAGATAAGATACTTGGAAGCAAATATCATTTAATAGCAGTAGTTCATAGAAAAATTAAACTAGAGGATGGAAAAATATATATAGTTACACAAAATAACAGAGATTTATTGCTAAATGAGATATTAAATTATGTTCTTAATTTCATTCACTCTTCGAAATAATTATTTATATTCTTTAACGTGAGTACTACTATGTGAATATTGAAATAAGACATAAATTACTATACTTAATCTTAGCCTCTATAATACTATATACCATCTATCTTATAAATTATAGAATGAGTGTATTATCTAACCCATTATCCGCTGCTATATCTTCTCTAGCTTTCTTCTCTGCAGTTAGCATTATTATAATTACTCTTTACCCAGAGTTGCTTGACCCTAAAAGAAATTTATCCAAGATTGATGATTATATAGCATTTATAGCAACGATAACTTTCGTTATGCTTAGTATTTCGCTGATAAATAGTTACGGAACTGATGATATGGAATATATCTATGAGTCACTTAATTATCTGTTCTCAGGTAAAGATCCTTATTTAATGACATATAGCCCTAACTCCGCTTCTCCAACTTACTTAATTAACGGAAATATAGCAAGCCATTTTATCTATCCTCCTTTCTCATTTATCCTTTACATTCCTATATTCTTGTTTATTAAGTATCTTGATGCTCCAGGTTATTATATAAACGTAGTTAATGTAATCTTTGATATAATTCTTATTATACTTATTTATATTGAAGGAAGAAAGAAACAAGACCCCTTTGCCCTATTACCAGTAATTTTCCTTTACATACTGACAGCAGCCGCAATTTCACCATTCTATGGCGTAAATGTGGTAATTCCAGCTACATTTCTATTAATAGCATATCTACGTAGCGATAAATTTGGAGGAATTAGCCTTGGTTTAGCATCTTCATTCTCACAACTAAGCTGGCTAGCTTTACCGTTCATTTTAGTATATAAAATAAAAGAGAATAATAAGAGAATCAGAGATTATATTGTTTATTTTTTATTAACATTAGCTTCTTTAAATGTCCCATTTTTATTATGGAATTATAAAGCATTCCTTAATATTTTTACAACAGACATCAACACTATACCTGTAGGAGAAATAGGACTAACAGTTATTAACTATTCCGGGCTATTTCAGCTAGAACCATGGTTCTTTACATTTTCAGAGATTATTGTGTCAATATTTCTATTTTATATATATTATAGATTTTTTAGCGTGTTAAAAGAAAGTCTATGGCTTTACCCCATGATAATAAGTTGGTTTATGTGGAGAACATTAACAGAGTATTTCTTTATGTGGGTTCCGTTGTTATTCATAGGAATGTATCGACAAAATTACACTTTTCCTAAGATCAGAATTAATGTAAAAAGAGATCTACTAACACCTTTCTTTTTAATACTTGTTGTTTTATTTTCTACTGGAGTTTATGCCCATGAAACATATATTAGCAGTAATCCTCTAAGAATAGTTCAAGTTGAACCATTAGGAAAAATACCTTATACAGATCTTCAAATTCAAGTGAAGAACCTTGGAACCAAACCAATAAATATAACGCTTGTAAGAGTTTCGTTACCTAATAACTTAAACATGGTATGGAATTTTACATACGCTGAAGTACCACCTAATTCTACTGCCATATTATTTGCTTTTGCTCCTAATTACAATGAGTCAATTAACTCCACAGTATTTGTTGTGGAAGTTTACTCTTACTATTACTTCGCTACATATAAGGTAAATGCTACTAATATAACTTGATGATGCCTGAATATGTAAAACAAAAGCTTTCCCTAGATTTTGCTGAAATCACAGAATACCTAACAAAAAGAATAAAAGAGTATATAGAAGAGAGCGGAAAATCTGGAGGAATAATAGGCTTAAGCGGGGGTATAGATTCTTCAGTAACAGCAATTTTGCTTTCAAAAGCTACAAAAAACTTTCACATTTTGCTTATGCCATCATCTTCTACGTCAAAAAAAGATATAGAAGATGCAATGAAGATCATAAAAATTATAAACGCTGAAGACAAATACACTCTAATAAATATTGACAACATTACTGAGGACTTCTCTAACCTGGTTAAAACTACAGACAAAATAATAATAGGAAATATAAAAGCAAGAGTGAGAATGATACTCTTATATGCCTTTGCTCAAAAGATGAACTACCTTGTAATAGGAACGGGGGATAAGAGCGAAATAATGCTTGGATATTTTACTAAATATGGTGATGGAGGAGTCGATGTATTACCTATAGGAGACCTCTACAAAACTCAAGTAAGAATGCTAGGTAGGTTTCTAGGAGTGCCAGAAGACATAGTTAGCAAACCACCTTCTCCTGCTTTATGGGAAGGACAAACAGCAGAAGGAGAAATAGGTCTTGATTACGAAACAATCGACTCAATTCTTTATCTCAAATTTGAAGAAATGAGAGAAGAAGAAGAAATATCAGAAATGACTAAAACTGATATGGCAAAGGTAGAAAAGATAATAAAAATGGTCAAAACTTCACAACATAAGAGACTACCACCAGAAATATTTAGATTGAGCGGAAGAGCGGTCAACTCAGATTGGAGGTATCCTAGACAATGGGGTTAAAAATAGAATTGGCACAAATAAGACCAAAACTTGGCGACGTAAAATTAAACTTGGAGAAGCACTTAGAGATAATACAATCTTCGACAGCAGATTGTATAGTTTTCCCTGAGCTTTCACTTACTGGCTATGTACTTAGGGATTTGGTCTATGAAGTATATAAGGAGGGTGAAAAAGCAGTAGAGAGATTGTCAGACGAAAATAAATGCATTATTGCTGGTTTAGTAAAAGAAACTAGACCGGGAATTTTAAGAAATACTGCAGCTATTATAATTGATCATAAGGTTGATTATGTTTATAAATTTTATTTACCCACTTATGGTTTATTTGAAGAGAGAAGATATTTCCAACCAGGAGATCCAAAGAAAGACTTGAAAATTTTTGAATATAAAGGAATAAAATTTGGAGTAATAATATGTGAAGACGCTTGGCATTATGAACCTATTCAAGCACTTACACTAATGGGGGCAGACACAATATTTATCCCTGCTTCGTCTCCAATGAGAAGATTATCAGTAAAACTGGGGATTCAAGATAATTGGGAAGCTCTATTAAAAGCTCACTCGTTAATTAATGGGATTTGGACAGTTTTTGTGAATACTGTAGGAAGTCAAGAAGAAGAGTTTTTCTGGGGGGGCTCGATGGTTGTTTCGCCCAGTGGGGAAATAATTGCCAAAGCGAAATTATTTGAAGAAAATAGTATAATAACTGAAATTAACTTAAATGAAGTGAGGAAAAATAGATTTTTCAGTAGTTTCAGAGAGCATAATAGGGATTTTTACGACGTTCTGAAGAACCTATAAATTTATTTTCCTTTTGTACTAAAATGATAGATAGAATGCTAGCACAAAGAAATGGCATAATTTGGTTGCTCTTGATGATATTGCTAATAGTGTTCCTTATCGGCTCAGTGTTTAACCCCTTATTTTTATTCCCTGCTATTGGAGTTTCAATACTTCAATCAGGGTTTAACAAAGGGTTCTTACCATTGCCATTCTCATTAATTTTACTTCTGTTATTAGGTTTAAGAGGAGATTATTACTCCATAGCTATAATGACTATTCTGGCTTTTCTATTGGTAATGCTGATAACTAATAGGATTAGGTACTATCCATTTAATTAAGCATACTGTAATAAAGTAGAATAGGAAAGCTAACTTATGGACAAACTAGTACTCGCCATATTTATAATAAACGTTATTTTTACCTTTACTCTTTCGAATCTTTTTGCCTTTAATCTCACTTTTATAGCAATAAAATTAATTTTAACACTAAGAAATGGAAAGAAATTGAAAACAGAAAAGGCTTAGAGTTAAACAATATCTGAGCTAAGATATAACACATGAGCATACTAAAATTTGAAGACTTATTGGAGCTACCAGGGTGGGATACAAGGAAAAAGATAATGGAAGAGTTAAAGTCAGGTCCTAAAAATGCGTACGAGTTATCTAAAACTTTAAATTTGAATTATTCAACGATAAGATATCACTTAGAACTGTTGCAAAGATTTGGCTTAGTAAATATAAAAAAGAATAAAAAATATTACTATGAGCTGACAAAGACTGGACTCATATTATTGAACGACATGAAATAAGAAGTTTTATTTTTAAATACTCTATCTAAAACTTTAATTTATGAGATGCACAACAGAAGACAATAGAGATATAAGAGGCTTTAATTTTCTTTTAGATAACTGTGATAAAGAATACCTTTCAAATAAGTTCCAGGAGTTCAAAAAATTAGCTGATCAGAGCGGAAAGACCTACATTATAAGACTTGCTGACAGCAACTATTATAGATTTGAGGTTTTGATGATACCAAACGCTTTTACACTACTTTCCATAGCTACTGCTAGAGGTGTAAATAACATAAACTTAAGGGACTTCTCATCTCTTGAAGAGCTAGCATCTTTAAGTTGCTGTGCGTATCAAAACGACAAACTAAAAGAACTAACAAGTCAATTTTTAGGAGAGCAAAAAGGGTACGAATCTGAAATTGTAGATCTAGAGGAAAAAAGAATTGAGATAGATGTTAGTCCCAATTGTGATAAAGTTATTTGGAGTAATGAATTGAAATTACCAGAAGCAGTAGAAGGTAAGTGGACTACTTCAGAACTAGCAAGAACAGAGAGACTTTTTCTTAAAGCTTTAGCTGGGCAAGCGAAACTCATAACAATATCAACAGAAAGACCTCAAAACTCAATAAAGTTTAATTCATTTGAAAGACTAGGCAGTTTATGCTGTTTTGTAAATATTTTACTAAATAAATTAAAAGAGTGTAATGGATTAATAGAGGCGCTTTCGCCATTTTTGCAACAAGAAACTAAAACAAGAAGGAGAAAGAAATGAGTGAGGTTAAGCCTATTTATGCTAGAGGATTTTTTAACATGAACTCTTTTGGAGAGACCAATCAACTTACGGTTTTTTATTATTATGATAAAGATGGATATTACGCATCCTTAAAAAAGAAAGAAGTGAAAGACGAAATAAGAAAATTAAAAGAGAACATGCAGTATTACCTTAACCAGGAAGTGATAAAAATAAATGGGGAAAGAGTAAGGGCAAAGGTTCTTTTTGTAAGACTTGGGCTTCTTTCTATAAAGTATCCTTATGTTGAATTTTTAATAAGATTCAAAGGGTCTCTGAAAAAGGGAGTTAACGAATATGAAGACATTTATGAAGAAGAAGTTACCGAGTATCCATATGAAGCACTATGGGTTTTACCTGGAAAAGTGACTGAGTATGAAATAAGCGGGTATGTAAAAGTAAGAAACGACATTCTATTTTTAAAGGTGAAGAAAGGAAC
>ERZ1684502.234-NODE-234-length-10466-cov-186.780136_pt1 | contig 10466 bp, 12 predicted proteins | sample MGYA00580192_ERZ1684502 | MGnify/ENA primary metagenome ERZ1684502 (study PRJEB41476, sample SAMN13258264) | hydrothermal vent metagenome | biome: caldera [ENVO_00000096]; feature: acid hot spring [ENVO_00002120]; material: acidic water [ENVO_01000358] | place...
AAGATTTAGCAGAAAAAATAAATATTGTCTTGAAAGATCCAGAAAAATACTCCTTAGGAAAGGACACTTATAGGAAATGTTCTGTTGATGTTAGTTATAGTGAATTGAAGGAAGTCTTCATAGATGTCATGAAAGACTATGGAAAAATTTAGCTTTGGCTTTATTAGCGGCTATGCTATTTTATTTTTCTCCGGTAGGCTTTATTGTTATAGTTCCATTTTCTTCGTCAACTTGTAAGTAGTATTTTGTGCCAAACTTTTCTACCATAGACTTCGGTATGTACAGATTAAGTGGCAGCGTATAGTACTCATATTCGTATGTCTTTCCTTTCACTGTTTTCTTTCCTATTAATCTTTTTACTTCTACTACTCTTTCTTTCATAAGATAAGATATTGAATCTGTCCTTTTAAACCTTATTCAAACTTTTTCTAAATATTTTAATATATATGTTAAAACTTGTATAAGACAGAGAGTCTTTACAAATAGAAATATGAAAATATAGGTTTGTATGCGATATTACTCTGTAAAATTAACTATAAATAAAATATAAGAATATTTCAATAAGGCTATTATTATTTTCCCACCTTAGAAAATTGATCAACAATTTATTAGTCTTGTCACGCTTAATATATCCATAGATGATGACTGCCGGCTGTGACGAAAGGTGAAGAGTATATTAATATGCTGATTTATTATATTTTATGAACCCTGTTCATATTCTCGCAAAGAAAGGAGATATAGCAGAAAAAGTAATAATAGCTGGAGATCCGGGCAGAGTTAAAAATTTATCAAAGCTTTTAGAAGATCCGGTCTTGGTTAATGAAAATAGGGGCTTCTTAATTTACACTGGCAAGTATAAAGGAGAGAAAATAACTATAGCAACTCATGGTATTGGTGGGCCTTCTGTTGCTATAGTTCTTGAAGAACTAACAATGTTAGGAGGGAGAGTTTTCGTAAGATATGGCACCTCCGGAGCTTTAATCCCAGAATTAGATTTAGGTGATTATGTAATTGTCTCCGGAGCCTCATACAACCCCAGTAGCATAGTATATCAATACTTTAAGGAGCAAACTTGTATCTCAGCAACCCCAGATTTCGAGTTAACGCTCTCTTTATATAACTCATTCAAAAATAAAGGTCTAAAGGCATATGTCGGCAATGTATTCAGTAGTGATGCATTTTACGCAGAAGATGAGGAGTTTGCAAAGAAATGGTCAGAGAGGGGGAATATTGCTGTTGAAATGGAATGTGCAACGCTCTTTATATTAAGTAAGCTAAGAAAGGTTAGAAGTGCAGCAGTTCTAATAATAAGCGATAGTTTAGCGAAAGGTAGATGGATAAGTAAAGAAGAATTAGAGAAAAGAGTAAATGATGGTGCAATAGCTATTTTAGACACTTTAGTTAATCTATCATAAAATGAAAATAGTAAGAGACCCTATACATGGTTACATTGAGATTAGTGATCAGATATTACCAATCTTCTCTTCCCCCTTTTTTCAAAGGCTTAGATATATTTCTCAAACAGCTTTAGCTTACATGGTTTATCCTGGTATGAGACATACGAGGTTTGAACATAGTCTGGGGGCAATGCATCTAGCTAAAGAATTTCTCAATTTTATTTCCTTCAAGGATGTAGATTTTGTAAATGAAGACTACAAAACACTTGTTTCTGTCGCAGCTCTATTACATGATGTTGGTCATTTAGCTTTTTCTCATACGTTTGAATCAGCATTACAAGTAGCAAAAGAGGTTTATGGTCATGAAGTAGAATATTATGGAAGAAAGACTCATGTAAAATTTGGTCTTAGATTAATTCAAAAATATTCCTATTTATTTGACAAGTTAGGGAAGGACACTAACATAAGTGATCCAGTAAAATTCTTGGTTAATGTAATTGCTTCTGAACCTAAGACCAAAGAAGAAATCTTAGCAACAAGAATCATTTCAAATTTTATAGATGCTGACAGAGGTGATTATCTACTTAGAGATTCCTATTATGCTGGTGTTGGTTATGGCTCATATGATATTGAAAGGTTAAAAAGAGTTTTAGTTTATGTAGATGATAAAATTGCAGTTCTAAAAAAGGCAATACCAATAGTTGAGCAGTTTCTTTTAGCAAGAATGTATATGTTTGAAAATGTCTATTTTCACAGCGTAGTTGGAATGTATAACGCAATTTTGTCCCATGCCATTGCAGACCTTATTATTAAAGAGAAAATTGACTTAAATGATATAGAGAAAATAACTGACTACAAGATTTTGTCTTTAATTGAGGAAACTGAGTACAAAGATGCAATTCTTTATAGAGAAGGCTATAAGAGGATAAAGAAAGATATAACACAGGAGTGTTTTCCCAAAATCGATAAGAATGAATTAGTAGAGCTCATGAGAGAGACAAAAGGCAAAATAATTTATTATGAGTTCTTTGACGTACCATATAGCGAAGCTAACGAAGCTGTCTATATTTATGATGGTGAAAAAATATATCAATTGTCTAGATTTTCTTCGATTATAACATCTATTAAAAACCTTCAAAAAGGAATAATAGTTTATCATAGAAGTATGGAAGAGAAAGTTAAAAAGTACGAGGAAATTCTTAGCTCATGCTAAAATCTTTGGCCCGCTACCAACTTTAGCTATAATGATCTTATTAACGCCAATAGTTTTAAGAAATTCTATTACTTCATCTTTATGTTTTTCAGTTGTAAATATATGGGGATTAGGACCTGCATCAAAAGTATAGCCAGCATTTCCAAACTCCTGCACCCATTCCATTATTTTTAGAGAAATATCATTTAGATAAAAGAATGAGGGCCAAGAGTCAAGGATTACTGCATGCATGCTGTTACTATGTCTCATTAACCAATAATAGAACTCCTTTTCATCCTTTCTTTTAATACTTTCAATTACCTTAGGTAAAGTTTCTTCTATAAAGGAAAGTCTACATTTCATTAAAGGAGAAGATTTTGTAGTAACTATCATCCCTTCTCTTGATGAGATTTTTTTACTTTTCTCACTCACAATCGCTATTATATCCACTAATTCGGGCCAATGAGTTTCAGGAAAAAGTTGGTAGCAAAAAGAATCTTCGCCATCATCTCTGATTCCTTTTTCCCATAAAACGAACCCTCCGGCAGTACTTCTACAAGCACTACCCGAGCCAATCCTTGCTATCTTTGATAATTCTTTTTGAGACAAACCAAGACCTAAAGCTTCATTAGCTGCAAATACTAAAGCCGCTATTCCTGCAGCTGAAGATGCCAATCCAACAGACTTAGGGAAATTGCTCCATGATTCAACTTTAGCATAAACTTTCTTACCATAAAGTTTTCTAAAAATTTCTAGCACTCTCCCACTATATTCTTTTATTTCCTCTTCTTTTGCTTTCTCACCATTTATATAAACTTCATCTTTGTTGAACTCTGTTGAAAAAACTACTTTTGTTCTAACCTCGAGCCCAGAAAGAGAAATTGAAAGTGACGAGTTTAAAGGTAAATTTAACTCTTCATTCCTCTTTCCCCAATATTTCACTATTGCTATATTAGAAGGGGCAACAGCTTCAGCCTCAAGAATCAATTCTTAATCCCTCATCCTCTTTTAAATCAATGACTATAACGTTTTCTTTTTTCCATTCTTCTTTAACTTTGGTTAGATCATCCCCAATAGCAAAGACAGATTCTCCACCTGCTCCTGGAGATAGTGCAATTAAAGCAGAATTATTTTCTGCTATTTCAATTAATTTCCTTATTTTCTCATTCTCAATTTTAATCCCTACAACTCTTTCAGCTAGCGAGTTTAGGTATTTCCTTGCCAATCTCACATGCTCACATGCCTCATCAATTTTACCCAATTTTAAGAGCTTAATCGCCATTATGTTTTCTTCATCTATGTATTTCATTACAGTCTTAAACTCCTCGTCATTACTTTTTTCAACGAATTTAGAAACGGAATTTACTGTATCAAAACTCTCACCAATAAAACCTAAGATCATTTCATAATTTCCTATCTTTAGAGGTTCAATTTCACTATCAACTTTTTCTATATCTTTAAATCTTCTGTATACAATTGAGCCGTAAACGGCTGCTGCAATATCAAATCCGCTACCTATGCCTTTTTGTCTAATATAGTTCGCTTTTTGCGAAATTTTGTAAATTTCGTCCTTATCAAGCCTCTTAAATAGATAATAATAGATGCAAGCAGTTAAAGCAACAGTTGCTGCAGAAGAGCTGCCTAAGCCAGTCTTCTTTCCATTGATTTGAAACTCCTTATCATTATATAACTTAACGTAAATTGGGGGAATAGAGCCATATTTTTCCCTCATCACTTGAAGTACACTTTCTATTAATGCATTACCTTTATCTTTAAATGTCCCATAAGTTGTCTCAAAGATAAAAGAGTCTGAATTTTTTACTTCGCATCTAACCCTTTTATTAATAGCTATTACATGTGATATGCCTCCAAAAACTACCGAATAATTTCCAATCCATAAGACCTTTCCTGGGGCACTAATCATTTTTTATCCAAATTATATTTTTGTCTCTTATGGAATTTATGAGTAAAAGAGATAGGCTAATCTTAACTGTTATATCTCAAGCAGGTCCTGCAGGAGTTGAGCTTACGACACTTTTAACTTCTCTTTCCCCTTTTCTTACGAGAGATAGTATAATGAAGGGTGTCGAAGAACTTCTATTAAAGGATTTAATAAAAGTAGTTAGCTTAGGTCAGGGAGAGATTAGATATGTTGCATCGAAAGAAGTAAGAGATGCAATGATAAATCTAGATATAAGTAAGCTAAGAGTAATAAAGTATATAAAGGAACTGAATACAAAAAAAGACGAAATTTTGAAAATTCAAGATAAGAATCAACAAATGGAAGAATTAAAGAAAGTTGTGACAGAAGGACTTTTGGTAATTTCTTCTGGCATTTTAAGTTTGCTAAATTCCATGCCTGAACTAACTATACCAGAATATATAGAGTCCATTCAACCCCTTGTAGAAATTTTAAAAAAATTATATAAGGTTATAGAAAAACCTTATACAGGAGAAGAAGCAGACGAAATTTTAAAAATTATAGAAAAATATAGAGGAGAAAAAGATTCGAAATTACTAAAAGAAATATTAGAAAAAGCACAAACTTCTAAAGAAAAGTCCTTATAAATTTCTTATGATAGAGACACTATGTTTACGTATAAAGGGTCTTTGGAAATAATCATTTATATTCTAACATGTTAAGTTCTGCTTTCCTAATAACAATGTAAATTTAATTTTTTATTTTGCAGAACTTGCCCTTAATTATCAATTTTGCTTTTTATATTCAAATGAATATAAGTAGAAGTAATTATAAAAAAGGGAAAATTAAAGAAAGGAGATGTTATATTTGAAGTTGCATTTTTCTAGAGCAATTTTCCAAATCTTCTTTTATCTTTTCTATTACTCCACCAATAATAGAATAACTGTATTTTGGTCTCCCTATTTTTTTGTCGCTACTCTTCTCTCTTATAACTAATCCAACTTCAATTAGTTTCTTTAAACTTTTTTCTATTGTTGTTTTGCTAACTTTCATTATATCCGCTAATTCTTCACAAGTAGTAGGTCTATTTAATTCCAATAACTTAAAAAGGCAATCGACATCAGTATCTGAAATTTTATAGCAGCACTTTATTGCGTCTCTAGCGTCTTTTAATTTCTCAAGACTCATTAAATTAGATATTAAATTGCAAATAATTAAATCTTTATCAACTTTTTTATGTTTTAACTTCTTTATTAGACTATGAAAGGATATCTTGTTTTGTTTAGTTGCAAACAAGGAGTAATAAAACTTCCTTCTGGTAGAGAATTTATCCTTGATGAAGATTATTATGTTTATGTAGGTTCTTGTGGAACTAATTGTGCAAAGAGAATAAGTAGACATTTGAGTAAGGAAAAAAAGAAATTACATTGGCATGTTGATTATTTGGCTCAATTATGTGAGCCAATAGCTGCAATAGTACTTGAAAAAGGAGAGAAAGATATGGCAAAAAAGCTTTCAAGACTAGAATATGTTAAAGGTTTTGGTTCAACAGACGATAAAGAAAATCCTTCACATTTATTCAAAGTTGAAATAAAAGGCCTTCTATCTCTCATCCTTGATTAGCTCTCTTTTTGCTAATTGCTAACAAACTTATTTTCTTCTATTGCTTCTGCCTAGTTTCATAAGTGCTTTAGCCCTTCTTAAATAAGCATCAATACACTCTGGGTTTATAGATATTGCTTTGATATAATACTTTACAACTTCTTCATATTTTTCAACGTTCTCCATTACTAAGCCTTTATTAAAGTAAGCTTCAGCATAATAGGGGTTTAAGTTTATTGTAGCATTTAAATCGTTTTCTGCACTAATTCCTAAACTTCATTTTAGTTAATGCCCTATAATAATAGAGTTCTGTATCAAGAGGATAGATAGATGTAGTAATGCTTAACTCTTTTAAAGTATCATAAAAATCGCCAGTAGAATAATTAATTGACTTCTTAATAATATATATATGGAGAAGAGTTGTTTAGCCCTACTAATTCCTCTTTTTCCTTTTCCATTCTCCTCTAGCTTAAGATAAGCTAAAGCTCTTAACAGTGTTGTTCCATCTTCATTACTGTTTTACGCAAGTCTAATGTATTCTTATACATAACTCCTTATAAGTTCGTAAATTTATGTATAAAACTTAAAACTGACTAAAAATTAATTTAATACATATAAAGGTGAATCTATATGAGTAAGATTCTTAAAGGTTTAGCAGCCTGGGTAATAGCATTAATAGTAATTATAGTAATTATTGTAGCAGCGGTTGGAATATATTATGGTGTAATATTATCGTCACATAAAACTATAACTATAACATATTTCGATGACCTTGCACCTGAAGAAGCAAAAGTATTCCAAACTATTATACTTCCACAATTTGAAAAAGAGCACCCTAATATTCAAGTTAAATATATAGACGAAGGCGCAAGTGATATTGTGAAAAATGTTGAAGAGTTAGTCATGAGCGGAAAAGTAGGCCCCGTTATAATAGGTGAAGACAACTTAGTAATTGGTGAATTACTTTATGGTGGGTATTTAATGAACTTAACACCATATATAAATCAGATACTTCAAAACGTAACCTTGATATCTTCAATGAATGCGTTGGTTCAATATGAACAGAAAGTATATCATGGGATTTATTTCATACCATTAAGAGCTAACGTACCATTGGTGTGGTATAATAAAACGGTATTTGAAGAGCTAAATCTAACTCCTCCACAAAACTGGCAACAACTCTTACAAGATGCTAAAATTATATATGAGAAAACTGGGGTAAAGCCAATTATGTTTCAAGGGCATGGAGGTGCAAGCACTTACACAGAACTTTATCAGTGGATGGTGCAAGCGGGAGGGAACCCGTTCTTATTTAATGATTCTGGCGATATATTAGCTTTCGAGTACTTATATAATTTGTCCGAGTACTTTAACCCAGATTATATTCACGGTTATTGGGGAAGCTATCAAGGCTTAGCTAACGGTAAATATTACATACTTGACTATCAGTGGCCATACATATATTCAGTGCTGGCAAGTGAAGGGGTGAATATGAGTAGAATAGGAGTTTATCCGGGACCTGCAGGACCTGCAAATGATGATCACTTGGTAGGTGGTGATGTATTAGCAATACCAAAAGGTGCAACTCATATAAAAGCGTTAATTGAATTCGCTAAGTTCTTACTTTCGCCACAAGTTCAGAGAGAGTTCATAATAGATTTAGCATGGCCAGCAGTAAATGAGTTGGCTTATAAGAATTTGCCAAGCAACATAAGCGTTGTATATGAGGCTGAAGAAGAAGCATTAGAACATGCATTCTTTAGAGAACCGGTTCCATGGATAACTGTATGGGGACAAATTGCTGACCAGGTGTTTAATAAAATAATTGTTAACCATGCTCCTTATTCAGAAATACCACAAATACTGAGTCAAGCAAATAAAGAGATGTATGAATATCTATTAAAGAATTATAATGCAACAGTTGCACAAGAGTATGAAGAAGGGATCTTTGGTCCTTTATATGGGTGAAGAACATGAAGTTAAATACTTCTTTTTTTCTCATTCTTCCTGCAGTAATTTACGTCTTAGCTTTTGCCTTTTATCCTACTGCAGAAGCAATTTATCTTAGCTTTAAAGATCCACATGGAGGTTTCACCCTATTTTACTATAAAGAGTTATTTTCTACTTTTGATGCAACAGGGGCAATAATTAATACTGTTATAGTTACAATAGGAGCTTTAGCTTTGCAATTTATAATAGGCCTTATAGTTGCCTTAATTCTAACTAGAGAGTTCTTCGGGAGAAGAACACTCTTAACAATAGTACTTATTCCAATGGGAATAGCAACAGTGGTTGCTGCAGTAACTTTCAAGTTCATTTTTGAGACTTCTGGAGGTTATGCAAACTCGATTCTTCATTCACTCTTTGGAATAAGTGTAAATTGGTATCAAAACTCTCTTATGTCACTCCTCACAGTAATTATTTCTGATAGCTGGAAAAATACTCCAATAATTACATTAATTTTGCTCTCAGGAATGATGTCAATACCAGAAGAGTTATATCATGCTGCAGCCATAGATGGGGCAGGACCCGTAAGGAGATTCTTCTATATCACTTTGCCAAATCTTAGAAAATTTATAGGTATTTCCCTTATATTAAGGGGGGTACAAGAGTTCAATATATTTGCTTTGCCATTAATTCTTATTGGATATCACCCTCCTCTGTTGACTACACTAATTTATAACTTATATCAAACGACTTTCCCAGAGGTTGGGCTAGCATTAGCTGGGGCTACAGTACTTATAGCATTTATCCTTGTGTTTGTAGGTATAATACTTATACTTTCTGGGAGGTAAAGGAAAATGAAAAGAAACATTTTACTCTATATAGGGGCAATAGTAGTAGGGATTTACTTCTTATTCCCACTTTATGTTCTTGTATTATTAGCATTTAATAGTCCAAAATATACTATATTAAAGTTGTACCCATCTTTACTCTTGCAGGCACCGACACTAAATAATCTTATTGTAGCACTTCAAGGAACTGCATTTATTGACCCCTTCATAAAGAGTCTAGAGACTGCCACTCTAGTTGGATTAATCACAATAGCATTAGCTGTTCCTGCTGGTTATGGATTGAGTAGAATTCCGGGAAGAATAGCTTATCCTATTCTCGTATTACTCTTAGTCACAAATATGATGCCCGGAATAGTGATAGGAATACCAATTGCAGTAGATTTCATAAAACTTGGCCTGTACGAAACTGTTATAGGTTTAGCTTTAGCACAAACTTTAATTACATTACCTTTAGCAACTTTTATAATGCAAGGTACCTTCTCTGCAATACCCAGTGACCTTGAATATCAGGCAAGGATTGACGGGGCTGACTTATTCCATAGGTTATTCTCTGTACTTATACCTTTAGCTGCTCCAGGCATTGTTGCTTCATTTTTAATCTCATGGATGTTCTCTTGGGACGAATTTACTTACGCAATATTATTAATGCCATATCATTCAACGTTACCCGTTACGATATATATTGATGTCACCAGAGGTAACTTACTTGCAGGAATAGCATTTTCCCTAGTTTTTACAATCCCAGTCATAGTTTTAAGTTACGCTTTACAAAAATATCTAAAGGGAGAATACTTAGCAGGGGGATTAAAAGGATGACACTTGAGATGATTGATATTGTAAAAAGATATGGAAAGCTCACAGTTCTTAATGGGATAACAGAAAAAGTATTGACTGGTGAGTTCTTCGTAATATTAGGGCCTAGTGGTGAAGGAAAAACCACACTGCTAAAAATATTAGCTGGGATTGAAAAGCCAGATAAAGGTAAAATAGTACTTGATGGTAAAGATATAACAAATATACCTCCAGAAAAGAGAAACGTTGCGATGGTGTTTCAGAACTACGCACTTTATCCAAACATGACAGTAAAAGATAACATAGCTTTTCCGCTTAAAATGAGGAAAATGAAGAAAGATGAGATAGAGGAAAGGGTAATGAAAGTTGCTAAGCTGCTTGGTATTGAGAACATTCTTGATAAGAAAGTTACGCAAATAAGTGGTGGACAGCAGCAAAGAGTAGCATTAGCACGAGCAATAGTAAGAGAACCTGCATATTTCTTACTTGATGAGCCATTAAGTAACCTAGATGCTAGGACAAGAGCAATAGCAAGAGGAGAACTAAAAAGAATTCAGAGAGAATTAAAAGGTACTTTTATCTATGTTACTCATGACCAAAAAGAGGCATTGAGTTTGGCAGATAGAATTGCAGTACTTCATGCTGGAAAATTTGAGCAAGTAAGTGACCCAAAGACTTTATATGAATGTCCTAAGACTAAATGGGTAGCGCAATTTGTAGGAGATTATCCTATGAATTTTTTACCAGGAGAAATTATAGGAGAAAAA
>ERZ1684502.235-NODE-235-length-10432-cov-186.943625_pt1 | contig 10432 bp, 12 predicted proteins | sample MGYA00580192_ERZ1684502 | MGnify/ENA primary metagenome ERZ1684502 (study PRJEB41476, sample SAMN13258264) | hydrothermal vent metagenome | biome: caldera [ENVO_00000096]; feature: acid hot spring [ENVO_00002120]; material: acidic water [ENVO_01000358] | place...
GAGAAAAAATCTGGAAATTACTTGAAGATAAAAATATAGCCTCTTTTCCAAGACCTGTTTATGGTAGAATACCTAATTTTAAGGGTGCTGAAATTGCAGCATTAAAGCTTTCAGAGACTAAAGAATTTAAAAACGCGAGATTAGTTAAGGTCGGTCCTGACTCCCCACAAAGATCAGTAAGAGAACTTGTTCTACGAAAGGGGAAAATTTTACTGGTTCCAACTCCTAGGTTAAGAGGGGACTTCTATCTGCTAGACCCAGAAAAAATAGATGATTATAGGGAAGCCTCTACTATAAGCGGTTTTACTAAATATGGAGAGATAGTTGATCTAACGACTATTCCAAAGATTGATTTAATTGTCGTTGGTTCAGTAGCTGTGACTTTAAATGGTGATAGAGTTGGAAAAGGCGAAGGCTACAGTGAGCTAGAATTTGCCATTCTTAGGGAACTAGGAAAAGTTGACGAAAACACACCAATTGCTACAACAGTACACGAAATTCAAATAGTAGATTTCATTCCCACAGAACCTTATGACGTACCTATTGATATAATTGCAACTCCTAATAGGGTAATATATACAAAAAGAAAAAGAGAAAAACCTAAAGGAATTTACCTTGAATATCTAAGTAGAGAGAAAATAGAAGAAACGCCATTTTTAAAGAAGTTTTTAGCTCAAAGAGGCTATAAGCTGTCTTAGCTCTTCACATAGTTCATTAGCTTTCTTTTCTAGCTTTGCTTTAATCTCATCTTTTTTAACATAGTATATGAACTTTGGTCTTCCTCCTTTTGTGCTTCCACTTTTCTCCTTTTCAATTAAGCCTGCGTCAGAGAGTTTTTTAAGAATTAAACTTGCTCTACTTTTGCTAATTCCTAGTTCACTAGAAATTGTATCAACGTTCTTTCCCTCTTTGCTTTCTATAATTTTCAAGAAAGCTTCAATTTCAGCTTCAGAAAGCCCGTAAGCTACAGCAAGAAACCTCTTAAAAATTGTACTTTTTTCGGTAATTTCGATACTCATTTTTTAAATCACCTACAACTTTAATGTTAAATAAACTATTTTTTAAATTTAACTACTATTCTGTCTAATAACTTTTTTATGCTTTATGCGTATTGTATTATACTAAACATGAATAAAGATGAATTAAAAAAAGTTATTATAGATTTATTAAGCAAAGAAGGACCTAAAACTTCAACTGAAATAAGAGATGAACTAATAGAAAATGGATATGAGTTCGATATGATCTTATTTAGGGAGGCTTTAGCTGATCTAGTTAGAGAAGGCAAAATAAAGAAAGAGCCCGATTACGAAAAAAAGAAATTTCTATTTTATGTATCTAGCTAGAGCTTTTTTGATTTTGTTCTGAGGTTTCTACTATGCGAATAATTTGTTCTGCTATTTTCATAAATTCTTTTGATGCAGGATTGTCCGGATATTTTAGGAAGAATGGCTCGCCTAGGTCATTTGCTTGTGCAATTATTGGGTCTAAAGGTATTTGTCCTAGTAATGGGACACCCATTTCTTCTGCCATTTGTTTTCCTTTTCCCTCTCCAAATATATAGTAAATTTTTCCGTCAGATGGGCATATAAAGTAACTCATATTTTCTATTACTCCAAGAATTTTTGCGTTTACAGTTTTAGCGAAGCTAATAGCTTTTTTAACGGCTAATGTGGATACCTCAGAAGGTATTGTAACAATTACAAGACCAGTTAAGTTTGGCACAAGCTGAACTACAGATAATGGTTCGTCTCCGGTGCCTGGAGGAAGATCTAAAATCAAATAGTCAAGTTCTCCCCAGTTAACATCTCCTAAGAATTGCTTTATTGCTGTATGTTTTATTGCACCTCTCCAAACTACTGGTGTATCATCTCTAGGTAAGAGAAAATCAATTGAAACTACTTTTATTCCAAAAGGTCCAATAACTGGGTTTATTCCACCTTTATCATCTGCAGTTAAATATTGTCCTCTAACCCCTAACATTTTAGGGACTGAAGGGCCATGAAAATCTACGTCTACTATTCCTACACTTCTACCAGTAGCTGCTATAGCCAAAGCCAGGTTTGAGGAGACAAAAGACTTGCCTACTCCTCCTTTTCCACTAAGAACAGCTATCTTATATTTTATATTTTTCATTTTCATTTGAATTTTTAGATCAAGTGCTTGAATTTGCTGAGTTACTTTTCTTAAATCTCTTGGTTGTCTTTGGGATGAGGAGGGCGTCGACGATATTCTAAAAGGGTTATTACTCATTGATATTACTATCTTCATAGTGACTAATAATCTTATCTAATAAAATTAGGAAGTCGCCAATCTCGTTAATACTCAGCCAGTCAATTTCTTCACATTCATTTTTAAGTATTTGTTCGATAATTTCTTCTGGCTTTTTATTTGTGGTATCAATTTCGCAGACATTAGCAAAATTTTCCTTTGCCTCATTACTTATCACACCAAGTGCTTCGGCCATAACATTTTCAGCAACCTTTAGTTCACTCCAACCTCTTTCTTTTAACTCCTTATATAAAACTCTAGGATCTCTTCGTAATACTATAACCTTGTCAGCTTTACTTATTAATGAAGGATAAATTGTCTCTACAATCATATTATCCTTTATAACTGAAGCGAGTATTTCTTTAGCTTTATCTTCATCAATTATATAACTATTTCTCAATTCGTCATACTCAGAGAAAACTTTATTTTGAATTAGAAAAGAGGAAACATTAAGCCTTTCATATCCCAATTTTGCCGAGAGTAAAGAAGCTATAGTACTTTTTCCTGTTCCTGGTGTTCCAGTAATTATTATAATCATGAAGTACCCATACTTCTGTTTTATTTCAATGCTAAAATAGTCTCCACTAAATAAAGTAGGATGGAAATACCTATAATGAACAGTTTTGTTTGTTTGTCCCCATTACCTTTCCATATCTCATAAATTCCATAAGGGAGCATCGCTAGCCCTATTATTAAGAGAGCTTCTTCTATTATGTTCACACTTTTCCTCTTGCCATATTTAGTTTAAAAAACAAAAAGGATAATAATATTCCAGTTATTACTCCTCCTGTATGCGCCCATATATCTACATTAATTGGGAAAATATCACTTAAAATGAAAATTGCTACAAGAAGCAAGATTGCTATTTCGTTTGCTTTTCTATCTTTTAGGTAATCCGATACAGCATAATATGCGAAAACTCCAAATATGCCTCCAGATGCGCCCGACGAGGCAGTAAGTGGAGGATAAAGTAAAAGAGAAAATATATTACCTATAATACCTGACAGCAAAAATACTATATACTCAATTTTTCCGTCCCTACTTCTGTAAAGCCAATAAATAAAATATAACGCAACAGTATTAAATGCCCAATCAATGGCACTAGGTGTAACAAAAATAGACGTGACTAATTGCCAATAAAACCCATATTTGAGAACTAAGTAATTTACTTGAATTAAATAGTAAAGAAGCGGAGAATTAGTGAGATATAAAATCTGCCCTATTATATAGCCTATCGTCACAAGGATCATTATAACTATTGTGGATTTCATATTATGTAAAAAGGTATAAGGGCTAATATAATTGACAATACGAGTGCAATACCCCAAATTCCTATGTTCCATCTCATGACTTTTTGTCCGTCCAATGGTGGTATTGGAATTAGATTAAAGAAGGCTACATAACTATTGAATGCAAATAATTCAGACAAGAGATAAGCAACGTATATATTTTTAATTGGCAAAATGAATAATAGTAAGAGAGACAATATTGCTATGGCCAAGTTAGTAACAGGACCTGCAAACGCTATTTTTCCTTCTACATCTTTGCTCATTAGCCCAAACCTGCAAAATATTCCAGTGAAACCTGATACAAAAACTAAAACTCTAAATCCAGCAAGTCCGCTAAGGAGGTTAATAAGCAGTGTCGTTATAAATCCTTTAAAACTTAAAATAAACCTAGAGCCACAGCCGTAATTTCTTGCGGTTTGTCTATGTGCAATTTCATGCGGCACAACGGCTATAGTAGCGGCAACTATAGGAATAAGAACTCCAGTGATTATTGCGGATCCTCCCGAGCGAAAATAAGTGGGTCCGATAAATGCTACAGCTAATGACAATATTGCTAAAAGGAATGATAAGGCTTCATTAAAGTTTCTGAATCTCCATTCTAAATAATCAATATAGCTCAACTTATCACTCGTAAATCACTGTTGTTAAATAGATAAAATTTTTTTCGAAATTGCCGTAGTATAATCCATTACAGTTGAGTCGATTTCCCAAACTAAACCTCTATCCATATAGTCTGCTAATATGAGATTCTTATTAATTATCCCCTCAAATTTTACCTTAGAAAGTTTCCTAAATGAACTGAAGAATTCGAATATTATGAATCTATAAAGAAAGGGCATTTCAACCCTTAAACAGTCAAGAAAATCAATACTCTTTCTAGTCACATCAAATATTACTCTGTCAAAAAGTTCAGGTTTAGAGACAGATATTTGGATATTTCCAGAGTAATTTATTATAGCTAAAAATGACTGAAACGTCCTTTGAACGGTAGTTATCCATAATTCAATAAAAAAAGCTATATTAGGGCATAATGTAGAGAACTGCCTTCCAGAAACATATAAAGTATAAAGAGGTTGAGATTCTTTTAAATAATCAATTAAAAAATCACCGAATACTTCAGCCCTAATGCCATGTTCTTGCAATAATTTACTCAAATCCTTACTTAATCCTACAACATCCCCACTACTTGTAATTACCTTTTTATCTCCCTGAGGTAAATCTAAATAAGCTTCATATCTCACAAAAATAAAATACTACTTATTACTCCTTAAATACTTTGTATATATTTCAGCCTCTATATTCATATTTTTCAAGAGTATTTTCTCTATATATTCTTTATTTTCTTTATTTATCGTGGAGTTCTTTATGATTTTTTCAATTTCGTCTAACATTTTTACAACATCTTGTAACTCCTGCATATCATCCTCTTCTTAGTTAAAAAAGTAATTAAATAATTCGCAAAATGTAATCGGTATTACTTAAGCTCAATTAACTTTTGGTTATCTCTCTGTATTTTCTGCCTATTTCTATAACTTTTTTAACTACCTCTACTGGGTCCTTACCAAAAACATACAATATTGGCTCAATACCTTTACCGCCTAAATGGGCAACACAATCTATATCTTCAGAAAAGACAGAATAAATCAGATTTGCAATACTTTCATCATCATTTTCATCTGATGGTCCAACATAAGCAATTTTCATGCCCAAGCTCCTTACTGCTTTATCTACATTATTGTCATATTTAATGTTAATAACAGAACGAATAGAAGGTGCTTTTTCACTCATCTTCAGAAGAATTGTAGCTAGATGTTTGCTCGCTCCCCAGGCTGGTTTTGATGCAGGCGTAGGTAATCCTTTAATCTTAGTAATTCTTCCTTCAACTGCTATAACGTCACGAATAGATTTAGGGTTCTTTTTTGCAAAAGCTAAATTACTTAGAACTTCTGGTATTAGAGGCGTAACTAATTCATTTTGTAACATACTTAGAGCAATTTCCATTCTCTCCTCTTCGCTCTGCCTATAGATATATTTACAAATATCGCAATCTTGTGGAACATGTTTGTCAATCTCTTTATGGAATTTACAGAATTTTAATTCCGATAAATATCTAAGCGTAGCGTCGGTAATATAATACATCGCATTTTTCACATCATTTTTACTAAGTAGACCAACCAAATCACTCACGAGATTGTTAATTTCTTCTCTTTCTAAACCTAGTTTGATTAGTTTTTTATAATGTTCCTCTTCGTTTTCATCAAGGTATTGTTTTATAGCTGGCTGAGTAACACCTAAGAGTGTAGCGATTTTGTTCTGGCTCATACCTAGTTCTCTAAGTTTTTTAGCTACTAATACTCTAATTGAAGGTAGGAGATTATCAGTAATGAGTTCTAATGGAGTTTTTACCACAATTATTAATTTGAAAAAGGGTAAATATGAGTGGCACTTCTCCTTTTCCGCAATAGATGGAAGTTTTCATGAAGTTAAACTTGTAGATGGAAACTTAGCTTATATAGTAGTTAGTAAAGTAAGAGGTGAAGTAAAAGAAGGAAGTTTTTACATTTCTAGAATAGATTATGTAGATGAAATATGTGAGAACTGTCAGCCAGAAGATGAAATGAAAAAACTAGAATATAAAGAGGCCGAAAAAGAAAGAGATGCAGATATTCTCTTTCTTGATAGGAAAATTTCTCTTGATGAGTTTTATAGAGATGATGTAATAGCAATAATAAAAGATCCTTCAAAGAGGATAGAAATAGAAGCGCAAACCCCCTGGCTAATGCCAATAAAGGAAGAAAAAATAAAGAGTGCTTACTTTAAGCTGTTTCCCTTTAGCTGGACATTTCTATTAGAAACCACAGTAGTAAATAAAGATTGGGAAGAAATTCTTTCGATCTTATATCTTTTAGGCAAAGAACCGATACCAGAAGCACTTGGGTATAATTATCCCCTTTATTTAGCAGATAAAGTTGCAAAATTTTACAGGGATAGGAAGATGAAAGAATTAGATTTTGTTATATCTAAATTTCCTCAAAGATATAGGCAATTTCGTAGTATAATAGAAAAGAAGAGGAGGAAATAATAAATGCAATTATTTCTTGATATTGAAGGGAGATTAAGAGAAATAAAGGTCTTTACAAGACCTACAGCGGACGGTAGAGGCTCAATAACATTCAGAACTTTCATAGTTGAGTTTCCTTTTTCAAGGACTATTGATCTAGCTCCAGGCAAATTGCTTGCTGTAGAGACACTAAAACCTAATAAATATCTAGTGATGGAGATAACTGACTATTTGCCACTTCATTATGCAATGATAAATCTTGATGGTACAGTTCCAAAAGAGTTAAGAGACGAAATAATGAGGAGAGTAGAAGAAAGTTGGAATGAAAGTGAAGCCTGGATAGAAGTTTATGCTTCTCCTGTAGGTTATTATATGGAAATAGATGAAAAAGAAGGAATAAAATTTGTAAAAGGTTATATCCCCCCACTTTTGGGCTCAAAAGTTAAAATATTTACTCCAGAAGCATATGAGAAATTTATATTTTATGAGGATGGAGTTAAAATAGGGAAAGTAACTAACGAAAACGTTGATTTGAAAATTAACCTTAGAAAAGCAATAAAATATCATATAGGAGTTTTTGCATACACTGGTTCTGGGAAATCAAACCTAACTGCACTTTTGGTAAGAAGAGCACTGCAATCAATCCCAGAATTGAAAGTAATTATAATAGATGTATCAATGGAATATGCAGTCTTATTGCTTGATCAATTACTTGAACTAAACTCTAGGCTTATAACTCTTGAAAGGCTTCCAAACAATGAGATTGATGCTGGAAGAAGATTAATAAGAACTCATGTAATCCCAGAAGAATTAAATGATTATAGAGACAATATTAGAAAGGCCTTTGAAAAACTCTACTCACAAAATAAATTAAGAAAACTATATGTACCTCCACAAGGGTCTCCATACTTAGTTTATGGGCAATTAATAGATATGATAAGATCCCAAATAGAGGATAAATACATTGCTACAGCTCAAAAGCCTTTCTTTATGATGCTTCTTCAAGAAATTGATAAACTCATGAGAGAAAAGAAAATAATGAAAGATGACATTGTAGATGAAAATGTATTAAACGCATTAACGCAGGTTGAAATGAAAGCTAGAGAAGCTGGAATAAAGGAGAATTCGGCAATATTTACTTTTATTTCAGCTATTAAATCGTATATTAGTCAAGAACTGCCAGCTACTGAAGAATACGACATTGAGCAATTAGCTATTGAAATACTAGATGCTTCCCAAGAGTCGCCAAGATTATTTATAGTGGAGTCGCCAAACATGGATGAGGCAAGATTGATAACGTCTATGTTAATAGATCAATTATTTATGAGAAGAAAAAGGTCTTATTCTTCAATACCTACAGTGCTATTAGTGCTTGATGAAGCACAAGAGTTTATTCCTTTTGAGACTAGACAAAAAGACTTTAGCGAAGCATCGTCATTAGCAGTAGAAAAGTTACTCAGGCATGGAAGGAAGTATCACTTACACGGGCTAATAAGCACACAAAGGTTAGCATATTTAAACACAAATGTGATACAACAGATTCATACTTACTTCGTAAGCACTTTACCAAGGCCTTATGATAGGCAGCTTATTGCAGAGACTTTTGGGATTTCAGACTCCCTTGTAGATAAGACATTAGAGTTTGATGTGGGACAATGGATGATTATGAGTTTTAAGGCTGCACTCAAAGAGGACATCCCAGTCATATTTAAAGCAGAAAATAACTTAATAGAACTTAAGGAGAAACTGAAGTGAGTCAAGAAATTGTAAACTATATTAGAACTTTTATAACCAGTGAGGAGTTAATAGAGGCATTTCTAAAAGTCGATAGAAGAAAGTTTTTGCCAGAGAATTTGAGAGATAAAGCTTACTCGCTTGAGTACATAGATGAACCCCTTCAAATAACTAAGAACTATACTACTACTGCTCTCTCTTTAGGTTTAAAAATGCTTGATTTACTTGAGTTGAAGAAAGGAGATAAAGTACTTGAAGTTGGTACTGGAATTGGCTATTATACTGCACTTATAGCTGAAATTGTAGGTGCTGAAAACGTTTACACTTTAGAGTTTGACGAAGAAATGTATAATATTGCAAAAAACACTCTGAAAGAGTACAATGTGCATCTTATTTTCGGAGATGGTAGTGTTGGCTATGAAGAGGGAAAGCCTTACGATAAGGCTATAATTTGGGCCGCCTCTCCAACTTTTCCTTTTGCAATATATACACAGATGAAAGACAAAGGAATCATTATTGTGCCAATAACTGATAAAAAAGACAGACAAGGGCTTTATAAAATAGTGAAAGGTCCCTCTCCGATTATAACAAGATACTTTGACGTTATATTTTCTCCTTTAAAAGGACTCTGCGGATATTGGAGCGAGCCTTAATCAGAGCTCAAGACCTTCGTCACTGCTCAGCAGTAAAGTCTCATCATCAACTAAATATATTGTATTTGGTTTTAAATGTGTGAGTATAAAGGGAAAATGTCATTAGTGTTTTAAAATTAGAAAGTCTGAGGATCGGCTATTAACAGTAAAGAATAAAATTTGATGCTTGATCTGGATTTATATTACTTTATATTAGTATAAATTCTTTTTACAATTTTTAATATCTTTTCTCTTTCTATGAATATTAAAATAGCTATCAGAAAAGTTATTGTATTTGCAACAACTGGAATAAAAGGTGAAAAAGAGTATGCGACGCCTAAAGCTCTACCGTAAATAAAAGACGGATAAGAGGTAATTGGTTCGCCAGAAAAATGAGTAAGTAATGTAACATTATTGGGTATGAACATTAAAGCAACGAGATAGGAAAGCTGATTCCCATTATATATAAGTTTTGCCTCTTTACTTACGTAAATTTCGCCTAGGTAAGAAAAGACTACAGAGATATTAGGTGAAGATGTAGATACTGAAAGCGAATAAGTTCCATTTGTAATTATAAAAGTACCTCCAGCCGGTACAGAAATGTAAACTAAGACAACCTTGTAATATCCCGGAGCAACATTAAGGTTTAAGGAAGAAGGTTCTCCAACTCCAATAAATGAGATCCCAGGGAACTTCGCTAGAATCCCTTGATCATATACATTAACATTTATGGTGTCTGTGAAGTTTGTGTAAGTCGGTAAATGCTTAACCTTAAGTTTTAATGGAGTAATGCCTTGTTTATATGCAGATAGAGCTAAAAGTTCTGCATAGGTAGCATTCCCTAAGTAACCGCCAATATATTGGGGAGGAATACTGAACATTAGGTAAGATGGTATAATATTGAGGGACTTATTTGTTGGAGGAATTGTAGTAGAGTTAAAGTTAACATAAACCGGTGATATAATGTGATAAGTAAAGTCATTATTCTTATAAACTAGAAATCCAGATTTATTATAAACTAGTGTGAAAATGTCTTTATGGGAGTTTATAATGCTTTCTACGTAACTATTGTTTTCTGTTGTTACAACATATTGGATTCCCATCTCGTTTAATATTATCCCTATTTTTGACGTGTTATAGAAGGGGGCATTTGTTACATTAGGCAAGAATTGCAAGAAAAAGCTATATGGAGAAGAAGCATTAATAAAAACGTTTCCCTCGGTATGGGACTCTAGGAACCTGCCAAGCTCTATAACTGAATTAGGCGGGTTAACTGGGTTATATTGACCTTGATAATTCCCTGAAAGAACAAAAGATGCCGAGAAGGAGAACTGAGCCAAGCAAATTAAGACTACGAGAGGGATAAAGTAATATCTCTCAAGCATTTTTACTAAGACTAGGGCAACAAGTAGGTAAAGCGGGGCTAATATCATTTCTGAAATATATGT
>ERZ1684502.236-NODE-236-length-10424-cov-156.683480_pt1 | contig 10424 bp, 14 predicted proteins | sample MGYA00580192_ERZ1684502 | MGnify/ENA primary metagenome ERZ1684502 (study PRJEB41476, sample SAMN13258264) | hydrothermal vent metagenome | biome: caldera [ENVO_00000096]; feature: acid hot spring [ENVO_00002120]; material: acidic water [ENVO_01000358] | place...
TTAAAATCCCCAATATTGAGTTGATTAGTGGTCACTAATTAAAATAATTGCAATCACTGGCATGCCTGGTTCTGGAAAGGGAGAATTAGCTAAAATTTTCCAAGAGCTTGGAATAAAAGTAATAACTATGAGCGATGTTTTAAGGGAAAGGTATTATAAAGAGGCTAAAGAAGGAGAAAGGTTAATGGATTTCGCAATGAGGATGAGAAAGCTTTATGGCAAGGGGGTTGTAGCAAAAATGAGCATTGAGAAGCTTTCAAAGGACGAAAAAATAGTTGTCTTTGATGGAGTAAGAAACTGGGAGGAAATAGAGGAATTCAAAAAATTAGGAGAAGTGATAATAATTGCTGTTCATTCCCCTCCAAAGTTAAGATATGAAAGGCTTTTGAAGCGTGGAAGAAAAGATGATATATTGACTATTGAAGGTTTGATAAAAAGAGATTGGGAAGAACTTGAGATGGGAATAGGTAATGTTATTGCCTTAGCTGATTACGTTTTAGTAAATGACTCAACAATAGAGGAATTTAAGAATAAGGCAATAGAATTAATAAAGCGGTTATTATGACAAGGATTACAATAAAGGTCGAAGTGAGACCTTCAGAGGATGAAAATAAAGTTATACAAGCAGTAAAGAATTTCTTTGATTTTGAATCTTTGAAAGAAGAGAAAGAAGGATATATAAAAATTCTTATTATGGAATCACATACACTTTCAAGTCTAGAAAAGTTTTATCACAAACTAAGGGAGGAGAGAATACTAGATGCGGCAAGAAAATATCTGTTTAAGGGTTTGGTAGGCAATGTCATATCATTTATGTTAAATAAGCAAGCTGCAGCTGTAGGGAGAATCTCGTTTGTTGACAGCGAGAAGGAATCACCATTGGGTCCTATAAAGGTAGAGATCGAGCATAAAGATCCTGAGGCTGTAATAAATTGGTTAACTCCAAAGACAAGCAAGGGAGTCCCGTTATGGGAGAACCCTATTCCTTCGGATAATTAAGAATGTAGTAAGAAAGGGGCTCAGCAACAAAAGTCCTCTTAAATACCCTTTTCGCATTTGCTAACAATTCATCGGTGCTTTCATACCTAGGGCTTATGTGAAAAAGTGCAAGTCTTTTCGCATTTGCCTTTAAAGCAACTGTTGCCGCATCAATGCTGTTCGAATGCCCATATTCTTTTGCTTCTTCCTCATTAAGAAAAGTTGAGTCGTGAATGAGCAAATCAACGTTCTTTACTGAGTCTATAACTTTTTCGCAAGGCGCAGTATCCCCGGTGTAAGCTATTTTTAAGCCCTTTCTAACCACGAGATAATCTTCTGGAAGAAGGACTTTCCCGTTTACCTCGACCCTTTCTCCTTTTTTCAATTTTCTTATCACCCTCCAATCGTTTATCCCTTCTTTCCTTAGTTTTTCTGCATTAATTTTTACCTTATCTTTTTCTTCAAAGATATATCCTTGGGATTCAATCGTGTGGCAAGTTGGGAATGGAGTGATCCTTATCTCCTCATCCTCATATTTTTCTATAAAGTCGATCTCAAAACTTGCAGTGAAATGTGTTCTCTTCATTGAATCCTCTATGAAGTCCTTTATTTCATTAGGCCCCATAATAAGAAGAGGTTCTTTTCTTCCATACATTGTCATTGTTGCTATCATTCCGGGCAAACCTAAGACATGGTCAGCATGCATATGAGTAATTGCAATAAGCTTTATTTTCATAAAGCTAAGCCCATGCTCCATCATTCTCCATTGAGTTCCTTCACCACAGTCAAATAACGCTTCAAAGCCTTCTCTTCTAACTAGAATTGCAGGTAGACCTCTTTTGCTAGGTACTCCTCCTCCAGTCCCAATGAAGTAAGTCAGTATCATTTCTTTACCACATATATTGCTCTGCTTAAGCTTTTATGGGTATAAACAAAATGAATAGAAATCTCTTTAAAACCTGCTTCTTTTAATTTATCTCTCCAGTCAAATTTAGAGTCTGTAGTGAAAACTAGAGTTTTAGTTATTTCTGAAGCTGAATTAAAGAAGTTTTCATATAACTTCGTTAACCCTTCTTTTACATTAAAAGACCTACCATATGGGGGGTCAGTAGCTATAGCTTCAATTTTCCTTATAGGAATTCTCTCGGCATCTCCCATCAATAGCTCACATTCGTAATGAAAGTGAGATAAGTTAGTCCTTGTCTTTTCGATCATTTTCTCATCAATATCAAGCCCTATGCAATTCAGCCCCAACCATTTAGCTTCAATAAGTATACTTCCAGTTCCTACAAATGGGTCGAGAACTTCTCTTTCAGCTTGAGACAGATTAACTAAAAGTCTTGCAATTTCTGGAGCTAATGTGCCAGATTGAGAATAAGGTTTTTTTGCGTGCTCAATTAAGCTCTTTGTGTCCTTCTCCTCTTTTCTAATTCCGACAATTATAACTCCTTCTGTGAATATTACATCAAGTTTCTGACATTTTTTTGATAGTTTTACATTTTTTACAATTTCATTATATACAGTCAAACCTTCATTTTTATATTCCCTCATTGGCAGTGTGAGTTCAACTGTGTAACAACCGCCCTTGATCACATCTATTATATCTTTGACATCCGTAGAAATGGCCAAAACTTCGCCAGAAGCTTTTATCAAGCTAGATCTTTTGGCAACGTTAAAAGGCTCTTTATTGAATACTGCAACTCCATAATAATAATCTATTTCAGCTTTCACAATAGCCTTTAGCTCCTCAAGTGACAGAAACAAATTATCTAAATTTAGAATTGCATAGGATTTCATAACTTTCTTGCTATTGAAGGTGATACATCAACTATTGTAACTTTGTTTGGATCTTGTGGCAGTGTATTAGTAGTTATTATCTCCCTTATTCCACTATTTATCATCCTTTCATATGCATTTTCTATAAATAATGCATGAAACGCTGCTGCGATAACTTTCCTTGCACCTAAGTTGTATGCAGCTTGTGCAGCTTGTATCATAGTTCCTCCAGTGCTTATTATATCATCTATAAGGATTACGTCCAGGTCTTTAACTTTTATATCTGGCAAATTCTTTATCCTAACCTCTCCAGTATCTCTGTCCCTCTCTTTTTCAATAAACGAATATTCGCATTCTAACTCATTTGCCAATCTTTTTGCCCTTTCTAATGCCCCTCTATCTGGAGCTAAAACAAACGGTTTTTCCACTTTTTTCTTTACTTCTCTAGCGATTTCTGGTATAGGGTCTGCTATCCTTACTTCTCCATTAAAATAAGAAAGCTCTTCAACTTTGTGAGGTTCAATAACGATAAGTGAGTCAGCTCCAGCCCTTTTTATTGCATTTAATATAGTTTTTATGCTGACTGCTTCCCCTTCTTTAAATCTTCTATCTTGCCTTGCATATGCCAAATAAGGAATTATAGCTGTTATTTTATTGTTTTTCATATCTGAGAGCGTTTCAAGGATTAGTAAAAGCTCAATGATGTGCTTGTCTTGTGGAGGATAAAGAGATTGAACGACATAAACTTCTTGGCCAGTTATTAACTGAGGTATTCTTATATAAGATTCCCCATCGGGAAATATTTTATGTTCTACTTTTATTAATGGCGCTTTAACGATTTTTGATAAATTATCGTCAATCCCGTTTGTAGCAGTTCCTCCTACAATAATCATTAACTATTTAATTTAGGGAGTAGTTTTTAAGATTAAACTCGGTAAGAACATGTATTTCATATTTGTTTTAGGAACTGCAGGTTCAGGGAAGACTACGTTAGTTAAGAGCTTTCAAGATTATTTACTAGATAATGAAATGGATACTGCTGTTATTAACCTAGACCCAGCAGTTGAGCAAATACCTTATAAGCCAGACTTTGATGTAAGGGATTACGTCGATGCGTTTGAAGTTATGGAAAGATACGGCTTAGGACCTAACTCTTCATTAATAGCTTCAATAGACTTAATTTTGACTAAAGCAAAAGACATAAAAGAGGAAATTAGCAGAATTGAAAGCAATTACGTTATAGTAGATACTCCGGGTCAAATAGAATTGTTTGCTTATAGAGAAACTGGAAGAATATTATCAGCCTTAATAAGTGAAGGTCACAAGTCCGCTTCAGTTTTCCTAATGGACTCTTTTTTATCTAAAGACGCAAGAAGCTTTATATCTCTCTTCTTGCTTTCAAGCTCAATAAAGTTTAGACTTAACATGCCCCAAGTTTTAGTTTTGTCAAAGAGTGATTTGCTTACTCCTCAAGAATTAGAGAAAATTAGAAGCTGGGTAGAAGAAGGGACAATAATTGATGAGCTAGGGACAATTGACGAGTATTCATACGAGCTAGTAAACACAATAATTGAGAATTTAGATAATATTCCAATCCCAGTTTCTTCAATGACAGGAGAGGGTTTTGATGAACTATATGCTGAGCTTCAAAGAATATTTGCTGGGGGAGAGGACTATCTTACAGAAGAACCTAATCCTAAGCTTTAAAACTTTTGCTATAAAAGAGTTTATACATGAAAGTTAAAGTAATTGATGCAGATGGCTTTTCCTATATTTTTAGGACTCTTGAAGAATTTATTGACGAAGTTACATTAGACTTTTCTCAGGACGGATTAAAGATAAAAGGTATTGATCCTTCTAGGGTTGTATTTATTGATATATTAATTCCTCCAGGATATTTTGAAGAGTATAACGTTGAAAAAGAAGAGAAAATCGGTATAAAACTTGAGGATTTCACAGATGTGTTGAAAACTGCAAAGAAAAGCGACACATTATATCTAGAAACTGATGAAAATCAAAACATAAAAGTTACACTTGATGGGGATTATGAAAGAACTTTTTCATTCCCTTCAATTACTACTTCAGAGCTTGAGACTCCGAATTTGAACTTAGAGTTTCCATTTAAGGCAAAGGCATTAACAGTCAGCTTTACTGAGATTATTGATGAAATAGAAGACATTGGAGGGGATTCAATTACATTTAAGGCAGAAGGAGGAAAATTGTATCTGTCAGCAAATTCAGATTTAGGAAGCGAAACTGTTGAGCTATCTACAGATAATGGCGGTCTTTTAGAAAGTGAAGGAAGTGACGCAGAAAGCGTTTATGGATTGGAATACGTTGTAAACACTTCTAAAATGAGAAAACCATCAGATACAGTAGAAATTGCATTTGGCTCACAAATCCCACTGAAGTTAAGATATAATTTGCCTCAAGGGGGGTATGCAGATTTCTACATCGCGCCAAGAGCTGAGTAATTTAATTAGATTGCTTTTCAAAGAGTACTATGAGAATGCAGAGCTAGAATTGCCAGAAGATATGGAATTAAGGGAGTTTGCCTATCAACCTTTTAATTCAGAGACTTACGTTAGGCACTTATCCTTTTCTTCTCCTCAAGAGTTAAAGCAATACATATTGAAAAACGTTCCACTGCATCTTTATTACTCTTCAGCAAGATATCAACTCCCATCAGCAGAAGATATGGATAAAAAAGGATGGTTAGGTTCCGATTTGCTTTTCGATTTAGATGCCGATGAAATTTGCAACTTAAGAATAAGGAGATTTTGCCAAGATGGATATGAGACATTGACAAACTGTGAAAATGCAATAGAATACGTTGAGATAACAAAAGAGTGCATAATGGATGTTTATCAAAAAGCTTTACTTATAAAAGACATATTAAAAGAAGACTTTGGCTTAAATGCAAGGATTTACTTTTCTGGAAACAGAGGGTTTCACATAAGGGTTGAATGTCATGGCGAATGTGCCCAATTAGATTCTGATGATAGAAAAGAAATTGCGGACTATTTTGTCTCTCCAAAGCCTAAATATATACATGAAGAAAATCCAGGGTGGTCTGGGAGAATAGCAAAAGGCATTGAAGGGATAAACATTGACACCCAAGTCACTATTGATACTAGAAGGCTTGTTAGAATTCCAGGATCATTAAATGGGAAAGCAGGGTTTAAAGTGTTTGAAGTGAAAAAGGACTTCGATTACTCCTTATCTTCTTTATCACCATTTTCTGGTGATTGCGCTTTTCTCCCATATGTTAATGGCGAATTTACGCTTTTTGATGAGAAATATACGCTTAAAAAAGACACACCAATTAAATTGCCTATAGGAGTTGGAATTTATTTAACATTAAAAGGCTTAGGAAAAGTGAAAAGCTATGTTAGATGAAATTGTAGTTAATGAAACGTTAAAGGACGAGGCTTTAGAAATAAACTTGAAGGATATAGCTAATTTAATAAACCAACTAAGAAAGCTTAGGAGAAGATACACAGATGAATTACATAAAAAAGAAATAACTATATATGAGGAATTAGCAGAATCTTTATTCGAACTCAGAAGTGGTAAATTAATTGAAGGTAAAGAAATTAAAGGGTTTGATGCCGAGTTTCTTGATGTTATAAATTTAATGAAAAAAATTTATGTGAATTTTATTTCTGGTAAGTATTTCACTAAAGAAGATAAAATCCTATGTTATGTTAAGTCTTCATTTTCTATAAATAATAAAACTCTTAAGCCTGGCGATTTAGTTTTGCTACCTTTAAGCCAAGTTTTAGCTTTAATAACTTTAGATTATATTATCCCATTAGAAGTAGAATGAAAGTTCCTAAGCTTATAAATACCTATTGCCCTAGATGCAAGACTCATACACCACATTCAGTATCTTTATATAAAGGTGGTAAAAGGAGGAGCTTAGCTGAAGGACAAAGAAGATATGAGAGGAAGAATCTAGGTTATGGTAGCAAAAGAAAGCCAGAACAGAAGAGATTTGCTAAAACAACAAAGAAACAGACGCTAGTGTTAAAATGCCAGAAATGTGGATATACAATAGTTAGAGAAGGAATAAGAATGAAGAAGATAGAGTTAGTTGAGGTGGTCAAATGAAGGCTAAGTTCAAGGTTTTAATTCCAGAGCCAAAAAGCAAATTCATAAGAGTGAAATGCAAGAATTGTGGAAATGAACAAATAATATTTAGTCATGCGACTTTCCCAGTGAGATGTCTTTCTTGTGGTACTCAATTAGCTTATCCAACAGGCGGTAAGGCTAAAATAGTTGCTGACATAGTAAGAATACTTGGTTAAAAATGATATACAATAGGAACCAGCTTCCATCTGAAGGGGAAATTTTAGTAGCAACGGTAAAGCAAGTTTTTGATTACGGTAGTTATGTAACTTTAGATGAATATGCGAATTTGCAAGCTTTTCTCCCATGGAGCGAAATAAGCAGTAGGTGGGTAAAGAACATAAGAGATGTTGTAAAAGAAGGAAGGAAAATTGTTGTTAAAGTTATTAGAGTTGATAAGAAAAAAGGTACAATAGACGTTTCTCTTAAAAAAGTCACTGAAGATGAGAAGAGAAAGAAGAACGCTCAATGGAAGAAATTGCAAAAGGTTGATAAAATCCTTGAGATAGTTTCACAAAAATTAGGGAAAAATGAAAGAGAAGCATGGGAGCAGGTAGCTTGGAAATTGGAGGACAAATATGGAGATGTATATGATGCTTTAGTTAAAGCCATAAAAGAAGGAGATCATATACTTAAAGACGCGGGAGTCCCAGATATTTGGATAAAACCATTAATGGATGAAATTGGAAAGCACATTGAGGAAAAGAGAGTCAAAGTTAGCGAAACCATTACACTAAGGTCAGCAAGTCCAGATGGGATAGAAAGAATTAAGAAAATATTGGGCTCAGCAGCTGAAATTGCGGAAAATAATGGCGTTGATGTAAAGGTTTATACTATAGGTGCACCTAGGTATAGGATTGACATAATAGGCACTGATCCAAAGTTCTTATCAAAAGTCCTCACTGAGATCCTTGATAATATAAAAGAGTTGAGCAAAGAAGAAAATGTTGAGTTTGGTGTTGTTAAGAAATGAGATGGAAAATAAGAAAGTGCCCTAAAGATTTTACTTACACTTTAAAAGATAAATGTCCTATTTGTGGTTCCCCCACTATAGTTCCCCACCCACCTAGATTTTCTCCTGTAGATAAATATGTAAAATATAGAATAGAACTTAAAAAAGGGATTAAACTTAACTGTTAATTGTTGTTGTAGTCCCATTTATTTGTATTGTTAAAGGTAAAATAACGTTGGGCTCTACGAACTGATATATAACAACCATAATGTATACAATAGCTTCTCCACCTATTGCTGGAGTAGTTCCCACTGGGTATAATGATATGTATACTGGCCTAAAGTATGGCAATATTACTCTATACAAGAAGCCAGATGGGTTAATCAATGTAGTCGCAGTAGAAAGCTGGCTTAATGGTATTGAAAATGGCGCTTGTACTGGGGCATGATATATTGGATACAGCGATTGTAATGCTTCAATGAACATGTTTACTATTAAAGATTGATAAGCTTTAGGGGTCCATGCCATTGGCAATGAGTTGGCTACTATTGAAGCTAATTGAGGTTGTCCAGCTTCAGCTAAAGTAGATGCGGTTTCATTAACATAAGTGAAGTTTACATAGCTATCCATGTTATAGCCAGCTATTATTGTCATTGCTCCCATTGCTTTTGCTATATCTCCAAGGCTAGTAGTATATCCAATGAAAGTCCCTGGGAAATTAGTTGGATATCCTATAAACCATACTGCTTGGCCAGTGTTTGATATATATAACGTTACTGCGTCATATGCCACAATATATGTAGGTATGTTAAATTCGGGACTTCCATATGGGTAAATGTGGAAATCGTTTTCTAATACATTTACTGCAAAGCTCTCGTTATTTAGGAACATTTCTGCCATTAACTTTATTTGCGTACCATTGAGAGTGTTGTTTTCATCTATTACTGATCTATTTCCTACTACTTCAATCCAATATCCGTAGTCCCACCATGACAAGATAAATGAGTTCTTTGGTGTATTATGATTTATCCAACCTAAAGCAGAAATCCAAGCGTAGTTAGTTTCTAAGAATTGGGTTGCAGAGTTATATATTGCTGTTGGTTCATAGCTTATTTCAATAGCAATTCCTGCATCTGCCAATAATGAAATTCCAACAATTGCAAGCATAACTACTGAGGCTATCCTTATACTTCCAGTAGAGAACGTTTTGCTCTCTTTAAGCCTATTTATTATTTCTGCAACTCCAAGCCCTGCTAAAGCTGCAACTATATAAGCTGTGTAGTTAAACAAGTAAGGCTGTTCAGAAGTTCCATAAATGCTCGCAACTCCAAGTACTAATAACCAAAGTCCCGGTAGCTCGGATCTCCTTGTGATTATAAAATACATTCCTATTATTGATAAAAACAGTGAAATTCCGAAATCTTGTATCATCGCAGTAACTGGTTGTGGAATATATTCTGCTACTGTCCTATCTATTGGCACAGAGAATTGGTAGAAAGGATTAACTATGGCATAATATCTAGAAGGAATTGGAGATTTGCCTAAAGCTGCTAGCCCTATTATTGCTATGGAGAGAATAAAGACGATAGCCCCACCAATTAATATGTTTCTTGACTCTGCAATCTCTTTAGGAATTATTTTTCTTATGTACAGCTCAATATAAAGGAATAATGGAATTACAAGTAATGAAAGTCCATGTGCCAGCCCAGACATAAATCCTATGTTGTTAGGTGCTAAAGAGGTAAGGAAGGAAGCTGTTACTGCTAGTACTGTGAGAGTTTTTGCAGTTATTTCATCATTCTTGTTTAATAGTACTAGCAAGAAAGCAGCTATTGCTAGGCTTAAGTCAATATAAGTATAACCTCCCCATATTATGTTTGCTAAAAACACCATTACTCCGGCAGGTATTCCGTACCAAGGATTCCTCTTCTTTATTCCTATTGCCAGAAAATAAATAGAAAATAGGACTAGTGTAGCCCCCCAAGAGGTCTTTGGCAAACCTCCTAAAAGGTTCTTATATGTTAATGAAGGAGACACTGCAACTACAGCTGCCGCTATATAACCTCCAATTCTGCTTTCAGTTATTGCGTCTATAGCTAAAAATGCTGCAACGACGCCTAAACCATCAAGCATTATGTCAGAAAGTACTGCAACTGTATATACGGCATTATTTCCAAGTTGTGAGTAAAATGGCATTGAAAACAGCGCTACTAACCAAGGCAAACCAATTGTGTTTTGAAGTTCTATGAAATACCCCCATGGGAACCATCCATGCACATCTGGGGGCACTGCATACCAATTGCCGCCAGCTTCAGCAATTAATACAGCGTTATAAAAGAGGTACCAAGGGTCAAACTCGTTTACGCTTTGCGGGAATGCAGTTACATTAACAATTCTTATTAGGATTGATATTATCACTAAAGCTCCAACTACTATAGTGTCAAGGAGCTTGAATTTGTCAAACTTTGGGATAACCTTTGAAGCAGACTGCATCGAAATACCTTTAGTTATAAGTTATATAAACTTAATCCAGAAAGGTGGACCGGCCGGGATTTGAACCCGGGACCTCTCGGTTGCAAGCCGAGCA
>ERZ1684502.237-NODE-237-length-10401-cov-43.827180_pt1 | contig 10401 bp, 14 predicted proteins | sample MGYA00580192_ERZ1684502 | MGnify/ENA primary metagenome ERZ1684502 (study PRJEB41476, sample SAMN13258264) | hydrothermal vent metagenome | biome: caldera [ENVO_00000096]; feature: acid hot spring [ENVO_00002120]; material: acidic water [ENVO_01000358] | place...
AATACGAACGAATTATTAATCCGAATGTTGTTTTAGAGCTCAAATATTCTTACTATAATTAAGTAATTTTATCACTAACTTGTTTATTAGAGATTCTGTAGGCCCATTACATTTAGGACACTTAGGATTCCTTTTCTCAATGCTAAATAGTTCTAATATCTCGATCCTTTCTGCTTCTATTATTTTCCCAAATAATACTGAAGGTTTTATTGCACCGGCCACTTTAATTAAATCACCTTTTTGTAATAATTTTGCTGCCGTATTTAACTCCCCAGTTTCTTTATATACGATAACAAATCTGCTAATCCCGTTCTCACTAACTTTAATTAAGACGTCTCCTCCTTTTATAATTTCAATGCTTTCTACTTCTGCAGTTATTTCGGTAGTTTGATAAAAATAAATAGAATTTGGAAAAATATGGGCATCTGTACCTTGATTTGTTTTAAACAACATTGCCATCTCTATTTTGTCTTTAGTACTTATGGCTTCTAGTCCAAATAAAAGAGAATCAATATTAGTACCCCGTATCCCGTACAATACTGGATCGCCGCTACGAGGAGTTATTAGGATATTATTTTTAATATAATCAAAATTTGCAAAAACATACGGAAAAAACTGTTCCTCATATTTAATAATGCTTTGAGGATCTACATCTCTTTTACTTTTATTCCATTCTTCTGAAGGCCTATATGTTATAAGCTCGTATGTGAATTCTATTGGTTTAAAAGATATTGCAGCTATACTACCTATTATTCCTCTATCACCCCTTATCATAATATCGTGTTTTCTAGCAAACTCTTGAGCTAGACTAATTGGAATAACGTCTTTAACCGCTTTTTCGTAAAACCAATCATCTATAGTGGTTCTAGTAATAGCGACACCTGGCTTTCTATTGTACGCTTTAGATCTGCTTATTTTTTCTGTATATTCAATTGATTTATTCCATATTATATCTAAAATCTCTTCTAAGTCCCTACCGCTCTGAATTCTCACCCCAACACTAGCATTTCCTCTCGTTTTCCATGGTATATTAGGATTTAAACGAACAAGATAAGGAAAATCTAAAAGTCTTATTTTTTCCTTTAAAAATTCTTTAATAAGTAGAGCAGAAAAATGTGTAGTACAACCTGCTATTGGAGAGTCGTGGTCGTCTATTCCAATTCTTATTTCTTCGCTAAGCTCTTCCCCTCCACTATTATCATGGTTAATGTTGATCTCACCTTAGGTAATTTTCTTATAATATTCGTCACAAAATCTTTTAATTTATCCATTGAATCTGCTTCGATTTTCACTACAACATCGTATACTCCATATACCACATAAACTTCTGTTACTTCATTCATATTTTTTAATTTTTCAAATACTTCATCTTCTCCTCCTGCATCAGTATTTATGAGAACTATTGCGGATGCCATTTTTAATCTACAGAAGGTTTATTAATAATAAAGTTATAAGAATTTTATGACAATTAATGAGAGTATATATTATAGATTATCATAAAGATGATCCTAAGAAATGCACAGGGAAAAAGCTAGTCAAATTTAATTTTGCAGAACTTTCTAGAGTAGGAAGAGGTATTATACTCGACCCTTTCTCTAAGAGATTATTATCTATAACAGATAAAGATCTTATAGTCAAAAATGGAATTACTCTTATTGATACCTCGTGGAATAGTATTTCAGAAAATGAATTTCTAAAAGTAAAAGGGGAACATAGAAGATTACCTATTCTGTTTGCAGGAAACCCAACTAATTATGGGATTGCTTATAAATTATCAGATATTGAGGCTCTTATAGCTACATTTTACATAATTAATGAAATAGATGAAGCCATTAGAATTTCTAAGATTGTTAAATGGGGTCATACTTTCATAGAATTAAATAAAGAATTGCTAGAATCTTACAGGAATAAAACAGAGGAAGAAATAGTAAATATCGAAAAAGAAATAATAGAAAAGATTATGAGGGAGCCCTAGCATAACCCGGCTTCTGTATTATTAGGATTCGACTTTGCGTTTTGGGGGTAATCGGACCCCAACTCCTCTTACCCCCTACTTGCTCCAGGAGGGACTACCGTTTCAACTGGCATAAGGACTCTCATTTAGGCAGTCCGATTACTCGGACTACCATCAAATCATCTTCATCTGTCCTTATGCCAGTATCGTTTCTGTGTAGTTGCCAAGGATTTTATCCCTACCCCTTCTTGGGGTCTCCTTGGGGTCTGGAGGCCGGAGTTTCCTCAGGGGTAACCCGTGCCTAATGCTAGGGCTCCCATATATATTATTATGGTGGTGGAATTAAAATACGTACGAGTATTATTCCTACAATTAATACTACGCTTACAATTACTAATACTTTTGGAGAAAGCTTTATCTTTTCTTTTTCCTCTTCATAATATCTGATTAAGCCTGCCATTGAAGCTAAAGGAACTGTTTCTTTCTTCTTCTTACTTGATGGCATGGTTTCTCCTTGTATTACTAATTTCATTTATTATTTTTAATGCTTTTTCTAAGTTCTGCTCTATTATATTCCCAGTAACTATTATGTCAGCGCCAGCCATAGCTATTTTCTTTGCTATTTCCTCGCTTCTTATACCACCGCCTATGATAAGTTTAGATTCTTCTAGATTTTTCCTAGTAAGAGTAATAATAGAAGGATCAATAGGTTCTGGTGCACCAGAACCTGCCTCAAGATATATGAACTTCATCCCTAAAAGTTCTGCCATTATTGAATAAGCTATTATTAATTCTACGTTATTATATGGAATCACTCTAGCTTTACCTACATGTGCAGCAGTACCTCCATACCCTACTATTATATATGCAGTAGGCAAAGCTTCCATGTTGAGCTTTCTAATAATAGGGGCAGCGATTAACTGAGCGCCAGTTATATAATATATATCATCTGAGTTAAGCAATGACATAAAAAGAATTGCATCTGCTTTTTCAGTTATTAAATTAACATTGCTTGGAAAGATTATTTTAGGAATTTCAAAATCTTCGAGAATCTCAATTATTTTATCTAATTTTTCTTTCGAAACACCTAAAGTACCCCCAATAAGAAAAGCGCTTGTACCAGCACTCATTAATTTATAGGCTATAGAATATAGAGATTCTATATCTACTTTATCCGGGTCTAACAAAGAAAAATGTAGTATCTTTCCTTCATTCAACTGATCCATTAATATCTTCTTCACTTTCCCCTTTAGTTTCATTTTCTTTAATTTCCTCAGCCTTCTTATCTTTTATTTCTATCTTTCCCTCAAAATATCTGTCAATAAATTTGCCATATGCATTAGCAGCATCAAATATTGGAGGGACTTCAAACTGATCTTCTAATCCACAGTTACCACACTTTATTTTTGCAATACCATTCTTTATCTCTACAGTTATAGCTACTTTTCCACATCTAGGGCACTCAAATGTACTTGGAATTTTAGGCTTTGGTCTTAGGAGTTGTTGCTTTCTTTTTTTCCTTCTTCCCCCCATGAGTTTCACCTTTTCTTAATTTGAGATTAATTTTTACTTTACCTTTAAAAAGTTCGGCAAAAGTTACGTATATAACTCCTGCTATTAGAACTATTAGAACGGTAAGATAAATAATACCTAGCATATGTATCACAATCTTAGACCTCACCAAATAATAATTTTCTTAGTATAAATGACTTGTCCATCGAATATATTTCCATGATGATGTCTCTCAATATATCTTTATTAATGACTATGTTTTTTATTTTACCCTGCTGTAATGTGATTTCTAATGCTAATTAACGATAACACTTTCTTTTATTTTGCCTAAAAATATTATTAAAAATAAAATATTTACACGAACAATAATATCATATAGTATATAATCTCTATCCTAGCCAACAAAAATACAAATTATGAAAGTAATAGTTAGACAATTGAAATTGAAATCTTATAATTCTATCATATAACACGGCTAATTTAGCTTTATTTACTAAGATTACTACAGTATTGTTATATATGTCTTATCTTTATTTACTCCTTTTTTAGCTCTCTAGCTTCTAGCTATTCTATATTTAATACAAACAAGATCAGTATAAAAGGATCTTAAAGTGGACCGGCCGGGATTTGAACCCGGGACCTCTCGGATGCCAACCGAGCACTCTTCCAGGCTGAGCTACCGGCCCATAACTTACTACTTCAAATTAATTAATTAATCTTTCTCATCTGAAATAGTCAGATACCCCTTTGTTTCCACTGGAAACTCCTTATTACGCTTAAAATAAAAATAAGATATCAACTATTATACAGACTATTATACAAAACATCATTTTAGATCTCCTTTCTACGATAGTATAATTTCCAGTAGAAATAGAGGGGTGTTTGACTTATTGCTGTAAAGCGTATTATTTTAAAAATCTCCAGTGGAAACAAAGGGGTACTTAACCGGGGGGTAAAAGGAATAATTGTTTTATGCGTTATAACTTAAAATTAGATATATAATGAATAACATTATTGACGATATCTTATCATCATTAAAAAAATCTGTAATATTTCGAAACAGAGAAATTTTATTACCAGATTACGTACCTGAAGAACTACCACATAGAGAAACTCAAATAAGAAGACTTGTAGAAATTTTATCTCCTGTCATGCGGGGTGAGAAACCTAATAATATATTTATATACGGTCTTACTGGTACAGGAAAAACCGCTGTGACTAAGTTTGTATTAAAAAAGCTAAAAGAAAGATTATCGGATCTCTTTCTATATGTATATATTAATACTAGACAAGTTGATACTCCTTATAGAATATTGGCCAATATTCTTGAAAGCCTTGGATCTAGAGTCCCATTTACTGGAATTTCTACGGCAGAATTATATAGGCGATTCTTGAAAAAAGCATCAGAAATAAAGCCTATATTTATTGTAGTTTTAGATGAGATCGACGCACTAGTAAAGAAACACGGAGATGATATACTTTATAGATTAACTAGAGCAAACTATGAGTTGGGCAAAAGCAAAATAGCATTAATAGGTATAACTAATGACGTAAAATTTGTTGAATTTTTGGATCCAAGAGTTAAGAGTAGCTTAAGCGAAGAAGAAATAATATTTCCTCCTTATAATGCTGACGAATTAGAAGACATTTTACGTAAAAGGGCTACTGAAGCATTTTATGATTCCGTAATATCGGATGAGGTGATTAAATTATGTGCAGCGTTAGCTGCAAGAGATCATGGGGATGCAAGAAGAGCTCTCGATCTCTTAAGGGTCGCTGGGGAAATAGCAGAAAGAGAAGGCTCGTCAACTATTATTATAGATCATGTTAATAAAGCAAGAATTGAAATAGAAAGAGATAGAGTTTATGAGGTTATTTCGACACTCCCATTTCACTCCAAGCTTGTGTTGTTGGCTATTGTAATTGGCTTTAGGGATAAGAAGAGATCTCTTACCACAGGCGAGATTTACGAGATATATTATAAACTTACAAAAAAGTTAGGAATAGAAAGTGTTACTCAGAGAAGAGTTAGTGACATCATAAATGAACTAGATATGCTTGGAATAGTTACTGCTAAAGTTGTAAATCGTGGAAGATATGGTAAAACTAAGGAAGTAAATATAGCTGTTAATGAAGAAACAGTTATTAAAGCTATTTCTGAAAATGATAATAAGATTGCTAGTATCTGGAATAGATGATGGATATTTTCCTTTAGGATATAAGAAGAATAAAGGAAAAACTGTGCTAATTTCAGTAACGTATGAGGGATTTAAGATCTATAATATAGATTTTGATCTAATAAGCGTTGATGGAGAGGACGCAAGTACTGTATTTGGAAAACTTGAAAAAGGAGACATATCCCTTTTGGATGGCATAACTTTTGGCGGTTTTAATTATATAAATCCAAGCTTAATAAATTCTAATTATATTATATTTTATTCTTCAAGACCTAATCTAACTAAAGTTTCATATGCTTTAGCCAAACACTTCTATGATAATAGAAGAAATATAATTCTTAATGTGATGAGTAATTTACTTAGAATATCAACAAAAAAAGGAGATGTTTTTATATATACGAATATTAAAGCTAATGAAGCGAAAGAAATTATAGAAAAATATCAAGTTTTCGATAAAATTCCAGAACCTTTAAAAACAGCCCACGAACTTTCGAGTAGTTTATCGAAATTTCTTTTATCTAAAAAAATTATTTAATCATAATTTTCGGTTTCTTACAATTTCTCTAGTCTGATATTCTCTTGAATAAAAATTTTTACTATTTGAAATCTATTTCTAGTTTTCCAATTATATCTCTATATATCTCTATTACTCAGTATACGTTTATTCTACAATACGGATTCTTAAAATGGTAAATACATACTGTAACAGGTTTCTAGTTTTTATATTATGCCTTTCTAGGACGTTTAGCTGTTAAAAGCGTTCCTGTCTGCTAGTAAATTCCTGCTATATTTCTGAGCCTTTCATCCCCCCTTATTTTTATTATATATTCCATTACTTTCGCAGGAACTAACTTTTTCCATTCATCATTTTTCTCTATTATAAGCCTTCTTATTAAAGTAGAATTATATTTTTCTCTATTATAAGCTGGGGGTTCTAATACTTCGTATCCTGCTTCCTTAAACAGTCTTATTACTAAAGGATTTCTTGATATAACAAAATTAAATTCTGGGGAAAAAGTTTTCAAATGATAAACCCAGACACTATTCATTAGAATATCTGGCACAGGTATAAAATAAATAGAAGATAAATCAATATTTTCTTCTATTAAACTCTCTCTTATCATTTCTATTCTTTCCCCCGCAGTAAAAGGATTTGATATTGTGTGACTTTCTTGTGCACTACCTATAACAATAATTAATTCGTCTACTTTTCCTAATGCCCATTTTATTACAGATAAATGACCTAAATGGAATGGCTGAAATCTCCCCGGGTATAAACCTCTAAGCAGATTTCATCACCTTCATTAGCATTAATAGTTATAGCTGCATTGCCCTTATTTATTCCTATCTCTAAGAAACCATAACCATTATTATATAATAAGAATTCTTTTTCTTTACCTTCTCCAAATGTTCTGACTACATTTAAATAATATTCTCTGCCATTATGCTTAGCAATAACTTTAGCATTTTTGTTAATCTTGGTTTTGATTGACGTAGCTATATTCCCAAAATGATCTACATAAACAATTTTACCACAATACATAACCTTATTTTCATCTTTACTTTCGCTAAAGTTAAACTCTATTTTCTCTAGCTCTTCTGGGTTTATCATTTCACCAAACACTGTCATATCAACATTTAATGAAAGATAAGCTGCAGCAACAGAAAATATATCTCTTCCATGAAAAGTATTTGAGATTTCTCTGCTTAGATACATTCTTGGGTTTGTGATTTGAACAACTTTTGAAATGCCATCTTCAGAGATTGCTGGATATAATATTCCATTATCTGGTCCTACAAAGTAATAATTTCTAGATTTTACTATTATAGCTCTTCTTTTAGTACCTACTCCAGGATCAATAACAGCTAGGAATATCGTATTTTTTTGAAAATATCTATAGGAGGTATATAATAAATATGCACCTGCATATAAATTGAATTCTTTAGCGTTAGGTGTGATATAAACTATATCAGTATCTGGATTTATCTTTCTTATAACTCCTTCCATTACTCCATTATAATTGTCTGAGATTCCGAAGTCAGTTAGTATTGCTATCTGAGCTTTTTTCAAGTTTATCAATAAGTAGTTCAATATAGGACTTAAGTGTTTTTTCTCCTATTATATTAAACTGCTTAAGAAAATTGTCAACAAAAGTTATAAGCTCTTTTTCGTTTACATTAATTCCCTCAATTTCAATGAAGTCACCTAAGTTTGTAACTCTATCCAGCGAAATTATAAAATTATTTACCTTATAATTTTTACGTATTTTTTCTAATTTTAATACTTTAATAAATCCTAGCCTCTGCAATATTAAATCCATTGCTTCAAAATTATTGATCTTTACAGTTATTTCTTCTCTTGATTTCGATTGGGAGGACTGTTTTGGTCCTTTGTATGTAAACTCGATTTCCCCATTAACTATTCTAATTCTTAGTGCTTCATCACTTTTTCTAAAATCCCTTATAGGGCTATTATAATATATGTCAACTTGGTGCTCCTCATCAGAAAACTGATACTTGGAACTTATTAATCTCTCTAATTCTTCTAGTTTTGGAGAAATCAATTTTATTTTTATCTCTCGCTCAATATGACTCATAGTTATGACAATTGAAGAATATATTAATAAATATTATAATAGATTATTTTCAATTTCTCCTAGTTTAAAAGCCATAACTCTAGCTAGAAAATATAAATTTCTTGATTATATGGTAGAACGTTATCTTCAAACGATGGGAGATAAGGAAACAGAAGAGTTTTTATATAGTTGTTCGTTTCCTTTAAAGAAAAGTATCAGATGTAATGATTTGTTAATAGATTGTAAAAAATTGGAAGAAAAGTTATCCAATAAAGGTTTCGAGCTTGAAAAAGTTTCCTGGTTAAGGCACGGATATATTGTGAAATCAAATCCTAAAAAGCCAAGCTTAGGTGCTACTATAGAATATCTCTCCGGTTATTATTATATTCAAGGATTAGCTTCAATGGTTCCGGCTTATGTATTAAATCCAAATGAGAACGATATTGTATTAGATATGGCTGCTGCACCAGGAGGTAAAACTACACAGATCTCTCAACTAATGCGTAATAAAGGCTTAGTAGTTGCAGTTGAGAAGTCTAGGGAAAGAGTAAAATCATTATATTCGAATATAAATCGACTAGGAGTAAGAAATGTAATATTATTACGTATGGATGTAAAAAATTTAATCAAAACCAAAATTCAATATGATAAAATTCTATTAGATGCCCCTTGTAGCGGTGAAGGTTTAATCCCAGAAGATCCTACCAGGAAAACCAAGACTAGTATCGAAGATTTAAAGAATTTTTTTATTAATCAAATAGAGTTAATAGATACTGCTTATAAATTGTTAAAAAGCGGAGGCATTCTAGTTTATTCTACATGTAGCATAGCACCAGAAGAAGACGAAGCAGTAGTAAATTATCTTGTTGAAAAATATAATGTTAAGATACTACCAATTAGCGGATATCCCTCAAATAATGGTCTCACAGAATATAACGGAATTAAATTTGATGAAAGTCTGAAATTTTGTATAAGGTTTTATCCTCATAAAAGTGGGACTGAGGGATTTTTTATATGCAAAATAATGAAGGAAGATTAGTAATTACTAAATTATCTTTAGATGGTGTGCGTGCATATATTGATAAGATATTTAAATTATATAATTGTGAAAATAACTTTGAATTTCTTAATGATAAAGAGATATTCATGTTTACATCTTATTTTTCCACAATTCAAATTATTCCAAGGACAAATAAATTAGATGAAATTATTAGCGAGTTAGGTAGAATAGGTTTAAATCCATATTCTATTGGTGAACCCATTATTATAATATCAAAAGACGGAAACATAAAACCATTATTACCTTTATCTAGATATTTAATTAAATTGTGCAAGAACAAGATTTACTTGTCTGAGAAGTTAGCAGAAATTCTTACATATGGTAACGCAATAACTTTAAGAGAAGCAATAGAAGAAGGATCCTATATAATTATGGATAAAAATGATAATTTTATAGCATATGGAATTGTTAAGAGAGAGAAAAATAAGACAAAGATAATACCAGAGTTAGACATAGGTTGGTATTTAAGGAAGGGAGGATAAAGTTTATTAGTTATTAGTCAATTTGATAAAAGTTTAGAAAATTGGGTGAAATATATGTCTACTGAAGCTAATAACAAGAAAATTAAAAGTTTATCAGATTTACCTGGTGTAGGACAAAATATACTTAATAAATTAATAGAATCTGGATATTCAACTCTAGAAGCAGTAGCAGTTGCCTCTCCTCAGGATCTTAGTGTTGCTGCAGGAATACCATTAACTACTGCGCAAAGAATTATAAAAGAAGCAAGAGAGGCATTAGATATTAGATTTAAAACTGCATTAGAAGTTAAGAAGGAGAGAATAAGTACAAAGAAGATTACTACGGGAAGTCAAGCTCTAGATGGATTACTTGGCGGTGGAATAGAAACTAGGACTATGACAGAATTTTTTGGTGAATTTGGTTCTGGGAAAACACAAATATGTCATCAATTAAGTGTTAATGTTCAGTTACCTTTAGAGAAAGGAGGACTTGGAGGTAAGGCGGTCTATATTGATACTGAAGGAACATTTAGATGGGAAAGAGTTGAAGCGATGGCTAAAGCAGTGGGACTAGAGCCAGACGCTGCTATGAGCAATATATATTTCATGAGAGCAATAAACAGTGATCATCAAATTGCAATAGTAGAGAATGATTTACCTG
>ERZ1684502.238-NODE-238-length-10251-cov-206.852589_pt1 | contig 10251 bp, 7 predicted proteins | sample MGYA00580192_ERZ1684502 | MGnify/ENA primary metagenome ERZ1684502 (study PRJEB41476, sample SAMN13258264) | hydrothermal vent metagenome | biome: caldera [ENVO_00000096]; feature: acid hot spring [ENVO_00002120]; material: acidic water [ENVO_01000358] | place...
AAAGTATTTCGCTCTTAAAATATCTAGGCAGAGCAATCCCATTCAATGGGTCAATGGGGTTGCAGTAAAGGATGTTATCTTTATCAAGCTGAGCTAATTTAACCCAAAATGATTCCCCAATCTCTTTTTCACCAATTATAACCATGTCGTAATCAAGAGAGGAAATGGTTTTTAGTGTGTCTTTCTCTAGCATTCTAGTCTCGTCAAGAATTAAGGCATAATCCCCTTTGCTTTCTTCATGTGCAATATATCTAGCGTGAAGTAGTTTTGCTTTTTTCTCTATCACTTTAAATCCAAACTCCTTGACCAGCTCTGAAAGCTCTTTTCTCCCAGAATTAACGACAATGACTTCATAATCTTGATATGTCTGTTCACGAATAGACTCAAGGACTTGACGCAAATACTTTCCGTGCGTTACTGGTATCTCTATTGAAATCACATTTTAATAAGTGACAAGTGGCTTAAATTCCTATCAGATTTGATTGGTGATAAAACTCAAGTTTGTAATTTCAACTTTTTGAGTTCTTTCTCATAAAATCTCTTGTACACCACCTTCTTCATAAAATAAGGTAAAAAAGAAGCAAAATAGAGTGAAAGAATTTTCAGTTTTGAGGCTTTAGGATCATCTAGAGGCAAGGAGTTTAAAGCTTCTTTTAAGCTTAGCTTTATTGGCTCTTTGCTCCAAAGCTTTGTAATGAGCTTCTGATAATTTACAATTTTCTCTACCTCTGAACCAAGAGCCTTATATAATGTCATGTAGTCTTCATAAGCTATTCTCTCTAGTGTACTTTCATGCTCTATATATTGATAAAGACTTGATAGCTTTCTTGAGGTACTAATTGACAAAACCCTATAAATACTTAGTGGCTGATTCCATACAACTGCTTTACTAGTGAAAAGGAAAAGAAAGCCTATAAATGCATCTATTATTAGCTTTACCTCCTTCAGACAGTCAAGGTAGTTGAGAATATCCCTTTTTCTAAAAGAGAGAGAAGAGCTGTTAAACCACACTTTATATCTGATTGCTTCAATTAGATCTTTGCTTGTAAGCATTATTGGCTCTCTAGGCAAAGGATCTAACCACTCTTTCCCCAGCTCATTTGCCCACTTTATTGGATTTTTAAAAAGCCCTACTTTCTCATTCTCTTTAAAGACCTTATATACAACTTCTAATTTGTTAGGAAGGAATAGGTCGTCATCATCAAGAATAGAAATTATTTCGCCTTTAGCCTCTTCAATCCCTTGAGCAAATTTTGGCCCTTGCCACCTTTCATTGCTCTTTATTATTCTTACCCCTTCTCTCTCAGGCAAATCAACGTTTGAAACTACAATAATCTCGTATTTGTCCCTGCTCAATGTCTGATTTAGAACAGAGTTTATTGCTTCACCAACATATTGAGTGCGATTATAAACTGGAATAATGACAGAAATATAAGGCATTCAAGAAGTAATGATAAATTCTTAACTATAAAAACTTGCTCATAAAGGAAGTAAAAACCAAACTGTGTAACACAGTTTCCTTTTCGGTCATTTCTTGACCTACCACAGATAATTTCACAACCTTCAAAGAATGGGAGATAACAGCTTATATTTGTTTAAGCTTTATTACAAAGAGCTAATTATTGTCCATTTTGCACTCTACGAGAAACTTAGATTTTGACATAATACAGTAACTCATAAATTCAGCAAAATGTATCTAAATAAATATTTTACAGAGGATTTTCTAAGAGATAAAATATTAGAAAATCTTTAATAATTTAATAAAAAATAATAATTGGCAGAGATTATGAGTGAGCAAAAGAAAAAGCTCTCAATAATAATGTTCTCTGGAACTATAGAGAAGTTGATATCACTAGGAATATTTGTATCAAGTGCAACAGCTGCTGGATATGAAGTAAACTTGCTTTTCCTGGGTATGGCATTACTAAATGTAACTAAAAAAGGCATTAAAAAACAACCCGCACCTATCGATAAGAACTATGAAAAATCGGGTCCAATATTAATGAAGAGATTGCAAGAGCTAAAATACCCAATGTGGTACCAGCAAATTGAAGAAGCAAAGAAAACTGGTAAGGTAAAAGTTTTTGCTTGCAGCAAGGCAATGGAGCTTTCAGGACTTAAGAAAGAAGATTTAGCAGATTTTGTAGATGATGTAATAGAGCCGGAAGCGTTCCTTGATATAGCAGAAGGAGGAATCACTTTATTTATTTAAAGGTATTGTCTTTTTCTCCTCTCCCTCTTTAGCCCCGTAAAAAACCTCATTATCCGATTAACTTATATTCATTGGGAAAAGCCAAATATTTGAATTTCTGCAAAACTCATAAGGGAAAAGGCCGAAATGCCAAATGCTACAAGCTTTTTATTTTTTAATGTAGCCAATATCTTGTGAAATTTAGGCTTATAAATATTGGACCGATAAAAGATGCTGAAATTGAGCTAGGGGACGTCACACTCTTTCTAGGTTTACCATCAACTGGTAAGTCTTTCGCTCTTCGCAGCATTTACTCTTCTCTCATCATGTTAGATAATGCCTATCTAGGAATGTTGCGAGAGAAAATCTTCAACACAAATGCTGGTGCTGTAGGGGTTGATTACATTACAGCCTATTTAGATAGCCTTTTAGCTTTAGGGAATAATGTTTGTGATAAGGATTTAATTAACGAGATAGTAAGCGTCGTAAATGGTCTAGGTTACAACGTTAAAAGTTCCTTTTCACCTACTCAAGACGGATGTGACATCACACTTACTGAAGAAATAAACCCTATGCCTAAAATTAGCGAAATTATAAATGAGGCAAACAGGACTATAGCTCAAAATGTAATTGAAAATTTAAAGAGCTCTGTTGAGTACGATAACTCGTCAATTGAAATAAATGGGGAAGAAATACGGAAAATAGTTGAAAGAATAAAGCCAATTTTTAAGGTTAATCAAGGACAAGTCTCTTTCTCTCTCCCAGACTTTTACTTTAGCGGGGGCAAAAGAGAAGTCAAAGTTACAATTAACAATAAGGGTGATGTAGTTGAGTTCATTGCCAATGTAACTGTTAAGCTGTTTTCAGCTAAAGAGCCTAGCAAAGTTTCTGTATCAGAGAAAGATATAAAGAGCGCTTTTACTCCAGGCTTTTCCTCATTTCATAGGCCATTTATTTTTGGAATACTTGATCTTGACAATGTGTTGCCAAAGGAAATTATAAAAAAGATCTTGACAACTGAGTTTAACTCTGTGACACTTATACCGTATAATAGGGCGCAGCTAGTGTTATCATATAATAACTTACAGAGAGAAAGGATTAATTATTTGCTAGTACCACATCTAGTACCACAGGTTTTGCAGTCCCCAGATTTTTCAACAACCTCTTATATTTTGCACTTTGATTCTGGAGTAAAGAAAATAGCGGATAAAGAGAACGAAGAGAACGTTAAACGCATTAACGAAATGATAAATGCGATACTAGACCTAGTTAAGATCAAAATGGAAATAGTTAAGCTCACTCCTACAGCTACGTTACTTCGTTACATAGTAGAAAACAAAGAAATTGAGCCATTTTATGCTTCAGCTATGGTTAATGAAATATCAGGCATTTTATTGCCACTTACTGATCTTCGGCCTCCAGCCTTAGTTTTAATTGAAGAGCCGGAGTCTCAGCTTCACTTAGCTTATCAACTTTTACTCGTTCTAAGCCTTTTAAGCCTCGTGCAATATGGTTATAAATTTGTCATTTCCACTCACTCAGATACATTTGTAGCGTTTATTGGTGACCTTGCAAGATATAAGCCGGATGAGGATAATCTGTTGCAACTTCTTCAAGAGATCTTTGGGAAAGATATTGCTGAATCGGAGTTTTTGAAAAAAGTTGTTAAAGACTCAATAAAAACAATCAAAAACGGTAAGATAAAAGTCTATTATTTTGAGGGAGGAAAGACAGAGGAGAGAGACCCAACTACAGTAAACTTTGACGTTCCAGGAATGACTAAAAAGGTAATAGATAAAATAGCATTATGGGAGTTTGACGAAGAGGAAAAGTTATATGAAGCAACTAGTCATATTCAAGGATGAAGAGAATATTAGCGTTTGTGATGCTGTTGAAGAGCCAAAATGTTGTATCGATGTAAGCATAAATGGAATTTTCTTGTTAGCTAACTTAGAGAAAGAGAGAATAACTAAAGGTAAAATTACGTTATTACTTGAAGAGTTATTCAGTTATAGAGGACCTCACCCCGATTTTATGATTATTAGAGTTGAAAATGACAAGGTTACTCTCGAATTGTTAGAATTTAAAAGGTTAAAGAGCAAAAAGGAAGAAATATTGAAAAGAGAGATAGGATATGCAATAGTACAGCTAGTTGTATTTTATTCCATATTAAAGGGGTTCTTAAAAGTTGATAAAATAGATAATTATAAACTGCTGATTATCATACCTCGTTGTCCATCAGAGATTTATACTGAAGCTAGTAACATTGTTAGTAAACTTAAAGAGAGTAAAGATGAGAGGAAAAAGTATGTTGAAGTGCATCTCACAAATTTACAAAAGAAAATGTCAATCGCACCTCTAATTCTTCAAGAGGCAATAAATTATGTTGGTGTGGGCTATTGTAAATTGTCTGATTGCCACAATCAGTGAGAACTCTTCTTCAAAGCTTTTCATAAAGCGTTAAAGCGTACTCTCTGCCTATTAAAGCATAAAATAACCTAGTGCAATAGAGGTAGCTTTTTCCTATTCTAAGTCTCTTTAACAAACTTATATACACCTTAATACTTATTTTACATATAATGTTAGCAGAATGGGGAAAATTAAGAGAGGTTGCAGTACATAAACCTGGTTATGAAGTTCTCTTTGGCTTAATTGACCCTCACTATTTTCTCTTTGAAAGAAGATTTAATTTAAATAAAGCTAGGAAAGAGCACGACGAGCTGAGGGAAAGGCTTAAAGAGGAAGGGGTTAAGGTCTATCTTTTAAGAAAAGTTTTGGTAGATAAGATAAGGAGAGATGAGAAATTTAGAGAAAAAGTCCAAAAGATTTTAGGAATTGAAAGTGATGACCCTCACTTTCTTGTTGATTCTCTTATTTTAAGGCCTAGAATTGAGAATGGAGGGGTTATTGTTGACCCTTTGCCCAATTTATATTTCATGAGGGATCAGCAAATAACAACAGATAAGGGCATAATTGTAGGGAGGATGGCAAAAAGGCAAAGGAGGAGGGAGACTGAAGTCCTTAAGCTCTTTTGGGAAGCCCTAGGGGTTAATTTCAAAGAAATCGAGAGAGGAAAGCTCGAAGGTGGGGATTATTTCCCAATGGGAGATTTTCACATTATTGGTGTTGGAATTAGGAGTGATTTAGAAGGGGCATCTTCAATTTTTGATCTTGGAGAAGTTGCAGTAGTTTATAAAACAAGGCCAGAGTTTTTCCATTTAGACACTTTCTTTAACGTTCCTTCTTCAAACACTGTAGTTGGTGTAAAAAAGCTGATGCAGGAAAGCAGGACAGAAGTTTACTACTACGGCAAGCTGGTTAAGACAACAAACCTTTATGATTACATAAAAGAGAAGGGGTTTAATGTGATTGAAGTTGAAGAGAAAGAGGCAAGAGAATATTTAACTAACTTTCTAACGTTAGATGATGGAAAAATATTATCGCCAAAAGATAGTAAGAAATTCAGGGGGTTTGACGTCATAACTATAAACGTTGAAAACCTTACTGGAGGAATGGGAGGGATTCGCTGCATGACTGCTGTTGTTAAAAGGGACTAAAAAAGAAGTTTTCTTGTAGACTTAATAAGTCTTAGAGTATTTGTAGATTTATTGACATTTTCCTCATTCTATGTAATTTAAACCGCTTTCGTAACAATAGATATGACAATCTTAAAAACAAAACACAAATATAAATCAAGAATAAAAACATTTGTTTTAACTAACAATTCTGGGAAAGATCAAATAGACATTTTATGAAGAATGACGAAATAATATAATTGTGAGAAAAATACATTTAGAACTAGTAGATAAGAGTGAATGGTCGTCTTTGCACACTTTAATGTTCTTCTCCCTTGCCGTTGGTTTCTTCATGTGGGGAGTTGTATCGTCAATTGCCCCCCTAATTTATAGCTCAATAAAAAACATTTACTTCTTAATGACACCCGTTTACGGTCTAATAGCTGGAGATTTGGCTCTGCCGTTTTTATCTGATAAGGAGTTAGGGAGAAAAACATCATTTTTCATGACTATGGGTCTTTACTCGTTTGGAACTATTTTGATAATTGCAACTGACCTATTGGCAAACCTAAATGGCAGCAGTTTAGCTAGCATGCCATACATTCTTTTATTAGGAATAGGAGTGTTTATTGGGTTTTTTGGCGTTGAGGGAGAAGTTCCAATAATGCTGTCTTATATGGCTGAAATGATGCCATTAAAATATAGAGAGCAGATATTGATTTTGGCACCAAATTTTAACAATATAGGAATGATGATATCTGCATTAGTAGGATATCTTACATCGCATTCACCTACATATGAGCTCTTATCAATTGGTTTAGTAGCTGTTTTAGGCATTGCAACTGCTGTAGTAATAAGGCTTTCACTGCCTGAGTCCGTTAGATGGTTAGTTGTAAAGGGGAAGACACATGAGGCGGAAATCGAAGCGAAAAGGTTAGTTAGAAGAGTGAGCGAAATAAAAGAGGGCAAAGTAGAAAAGAGAGTAAGCCTAGGTTTTAGCTTCTTATTTTTGATTTTGATAGGAATTTCGCAGTTTTTAACTACTGCATTGATGTCTTATCTTATTGCAGATCTTTACTTTTCTGGCAAAACCCTTGCATTTATCATATTTATAGCGAATTTAAGTTCTTCAATTGCCGGATTTATTGCAACTTTAATAATAAACAAGGTTAAAACAAAAAGGTTCACCCTCTTCTCTTATTTAGGTGGAACATTAAGTATGATACCAATAATTTTACTAACCAAAGATATCAACCTAGGAATGTTCTATGTTCTTTTATCAATAAATATGTTCTTCAGCGAATTTGCGTGGTCAGTTAGAGCAATATATGAAGCTGTTTTAATGCCTAGTATCTCAAGGGCATTCATGATAGGACTCGTGAGATTGGCACCAGCAATATCCTCTATTTCACTTCTAGCCGTTTTAGAATATCTATCGCGTAATCTATTCCTATATCTTGTCTATGCCCTAGTACTGTGGGCTATTGGTGGAGGAGCCTCTATTATGTGGTATTTTAAAGGGATTGACGTTAATTTTGTAAGGCTAGAGGAAATATATGAAGAGAAAATACAAGGTCTTTGAATAAGTAATTTCTGCCTCTTGAATTTAAGGGCTTTCATAACCTTGACAATCTCTCTCCAATATATGAGTATGCAGTCACGAATTTGACGCAGTTAAGGAGTTCAAACACTCTCTCTTGTTTTTTCTTGTTGAGCCGTTTCACGATAATGATAAATGCTAACTCAGACCTCGAATCTATACTATTTTCACTAGTTCAAGACTTTCTCAACTCTTTAAAGAATACACAGAAGATAGAAAAAGATTATCTTAGAAATAAAGCTTTAACAACAGATATATTCTCTGTTAAGACTTTATCATCTATTCCCTAGAGCCTTTTTAAGTATTTCCTTTACCTTCTCTTTATCTTCCTTAGCATTCTCTATAAACGTTCTTATCATTGAGGCTAATTCTCTATCACCAATAAGAGTTGCAATAGAGTCCTCTATAATATTCTCATCTATGTATATCATCTTTACCGTCATACCACCATCTATAACTATATTTACACCAGTAATCCACTCTGCTTCATCTGATGCTAAAAACGCTACTAATGCAGCTACATCTTCCGGTCTGCCAACTCTTCCTGCTGGATGCTGCCTATGATCTAATGGAGATAGCTTTGGTTCTCTTTTAGGTATCTGCCATGAACTTGTGTCTATCCATCCAGGTGAAATTGCTAAAACTCTTATCTTATATGGTGCTAAGCTTATCGCCAAAGCATGTGTCAAAGCTAAAAGCCCTCCTTTAGACGCTGAATACGGTTCTGTATTTGGTTCTGATTGAAGGGCCCTTGTTGATGCTATATTTATTATTACACCGCCTCTATTCTTCATATATTTAACAACATGTTTACTACATAGATAAGGACCTGTTAGATTTACATCTATAACTCTTCTCCACTCATCAATGCTTTGAAGCTCTATGGGTTTACCACTAAATCCTATGCCAGCATTATTGATAAGAACATCTATCGATCCAAAAGTCTTATATACATCGTCAATGGCTCTCGAAACCTCTTCCTCTACAGATACATCAGCCTTTATAAAAATTGTCTTTAAACCCATAGAAGCAAACTCTTTCTCTCTAATCTTACCAGCATATTCATCTATATCCAGTATAGCTGTTTTACACCCCTCTGTGGCAAGACGATAAGCAATTGCAGCACCTATACCTCTTGCACCACCAGTTACAATACACGTCTTATCTCTAAACCTTTCGTACATATAAACCTAAATTTTATCTATGAGCTATATAAACGTTGAGGCTAAAAACCACTTACAACACACAAAAAAGTTGAAAAGGGATAATCAATAATAATTGGCTGGTTTTATTTGTTTTGTAATATCTTTCTAATCTCTGTAGCCCTTCAAATGTTCTCTGAAGAGACTCTATAAATTCTTTTACTTCCTATCATCTTGTAGAAATCTCTAGTAAAACGTTTATTTAAAGAATATGGCAAAATCCCAATTTATCATAAAATCACAAGAATGAAAGTTTATCAAAAAGGCTGTAATTATATCAAAAAGGCTTCTGCTTATTCCTCTAAGTTCTCAAAGAAGGAATACAAGCATTATTGACTCTTTGTTGTATTGCTCGGACAAATGTAAGTTATCATAATGTAATTAAGATTATATCATCTAATCTAGTATTTGTTGCCCTCCTACCTTTCTCAGAAATACCTCAGTTTCTAACAATACAGGAATTTGCGAAGAGAAACAAAAATTCGTTGTTTCTGTCTTTAACAAAGTTGTGAAATTTTTCCTAGGTTTACTGGAATAACTCTGGTAAAGCTTTTTTAGTAATATTAACTAATTTGATATGAGAGGGGCAGGGAATCACTCATCCGGTCCACCATTCATCATAGTTCAGTGGCCAAAGTTACATTCATTGATCATTTTCCCTGCCCCTCAATGACATTTTATCACATGTTAAAAACTTTTAAAGAAAAGAGAAGAAATAATACTGGTTGTATTCCAGTAATTAGCTTTGTAAAAAATCCTTATAGCAAAGTATTTATTAATGAAATCTTGTCGTGTCGGATTTATGGCTTAACATATCATAAAATTCATCACGAAACCATATTGATCGAACAAGACTCTCGTTGAGATTATCTGCAGCACTTCACTAAGTATTAAATTTAGGAATACTATCTACTAATTATAAGCGAACCAAATAACTTTTCAACAAATATTATATCAAGCTCTCAACTAACGAACTTCAATGAGGAAATTAATATATCTGCTGATAAGGAATATTGTACTTGCTAGTATTTTTCAAAAATAGAAAACCAGTAAGGTCAGAAGAGGGAGACGCATTTGTGACTATCAGAGTTGACGAAGGAAATAAAATTGTTTATGTCTCAATCGACACTGAATGATGAAAAGATAAAGGAGTTCATTAAAAAGATAAAAGATGAAAAGATCATAGTCATTTTTGGAGACCGAGAAATCAAATAATACCTCCTAAAACCTTTTTAAATAAATGAGCATGAGGAGTGAAAATTAGTGAGTGTATACTTCGAAGGTCTAACGGTTTGCTCATCTATTATGCTGGTTCTCATGATGTTCCATAACTAATAATGTATAAAAACACTAATTATAAAGATTATTTTGTAAATTAGGAAATTATTTTATCGCTTTTTAGGCGCTAATGCAAGAGGAGTAAGAACCTAAATTTGTAAGAAGAAGTCAAATAGAATGCTGACTAAATAGGAATGAACTTATTGCCACATTTATTTATGAAGTCTCTAACTCTTGAAATAAAGAAAAAGGTTACTATTGTAACTTTACTTTCGCTTACTTCAGCAATTACCAGATACTTCTCCTTTATACCAAAATCAAAACAATAAGTCCTTCTTGCTTTACCTTTACATTGATTACTGCATTCATTTGTCTTATAGTTCCCCTCTAGCTCGTCAAAACATTGAAGACAACAGTAGTCGCCTGGGTTATTACACACATAGTTTATTGCCTCACAAATTTTAT
>ERZ1684502.239-NODE-239-length-10247-cov-37.504415_pt1 | contig 10247 bp, 9 predicted proteins | sample MGYA00580192_ERZ1684502 | MGnify/ENA primary metagenome ERZ1684502 (study PRJEB41476, sample SAMN13258264) | hydrothermal vent metagenome | biome: caldera [ENVO_00000096]; feature: acid hot spring [ENVO_00002120]; material: acidic water [ENVO_01000358] | place...
ATTAACTTTAATGTCAGCAAATAAGAAGTTCTTTGAGCTTCAAGATTTAATTTTAATAAAAACGTCTATTGAAAAGGTTTTGTTACATCTAAATGATAGAAAAGAAAAAACAGTTTTCTCGTGGGTTAATAGAGAATTATCTGGTTTATGGAGGATGAAAGACGATGATATAAAACAAGATATTCAAGAGTTAAAGCAATATATTCAAAGCGAAGATTACGAGAAAACTAAAATAAAAATATTAGAAATTAAGTCGAAGATAGAGGGAAAAATAGATAAATTATATAAAGAGATGTTAAATTATTGATGATATTACGTAGAAATTCTGGTACATCATGTATATAGCAACTAATATTATAATAATCGCAAATACTTTTCTCAATAATCCTCTTGGCATGCTACTAGCAATTTTTGCACCAATATAACCACCAGCTACTCCACCTAATACATAAAGTACACTTATTATTGGATCAACTAAACTTGAGAAAGCATATGTGGCTGCTGCAGCAACTCCAAAAGTTCCTACTGCAATTAGAGAAGTCCCAACAGCTTTAATCATACATACTCCAGTGCTAAAAAGTAATCCTGGCACAATTAGAAATCCTCCACCAATTCCAAAGAAGCCTGAAGCAAACCCTACCGCAAACCCTACCGGGATAATCCTAGTAAAGTTTATTCTTTGTAATTTTCTACCTCCCCCGTTTGTATATGTTTTTGTTACTGCTGGTCTATCTTTTCCTCTATAAACCATTATTGCTATTGCTATCATTAATATTGCGAATAAAAACAATAATAATCCTCCATGAACTATAAGTCCTAGCCTAGCACCTAAATAGTCACCAGCAATCCCGGGTATTGAGAACGCAACCCCTTCAAGTACCTTAACATTTCCTTTTTTCCAGTGAATAAAGGCATTTATGTAGGCATTTAGTCCTACTGCTAATGCAGTAGTACCTATAACTAGGTGATCAACTAAGCTCTCTGCTGCAGAGTTTCCGGCTACTCCTGGTAAATAAGCTAAACCTACAACATATAGTAAAAGAGGTACCGCAAGTATTGATCCTCCTCCGCCTATTAATCCTAAACTAAAACCAACCAAAAAACCAGATACTATTGATAAAATATATTGTAATATTCCTATTTGTGCTTCTATTGACGAAATGTCTATCATAACCATAAGTTACATTTTTTTGTTTTTAGGTTTAAAAAGTTTTGTTTAATCAAAGTTTATTTAAGGTATTCTTTCTCCATGAGGACACTTATCAGGTTTTCCAAGAAATTCATAAATTTTCTCCACTACTTCTTCAGGCACAGAAAAGTCAAACTGTTGAGTATATTTGCAAGCTTCATCTGGCGATAATCCCATTTTTACTAGTAAAGTTTCTATGACTCTATGAGCTTTAATCAATAAGTTTATTGCATCTTTTCCCTCATCAGTTAAGTAAATTCCTTTGTTTGTTTTTTGTAAGAGACCTTTATTTTCTAGGTGTTCAATTTCCTCATATGCACTTGCTGGGCTTATATTTAGGTCTTTGGATATCCAAGATATTTTTGCTGGTTTTCCTTCATCATTATATTTTTTTATTACTAAAAGGTAACTTAGTTCACGTCTCGAAATATTCACAATAAGAATTTTGCTTTAAAACTATTTAAAATTAGATGAGAATTGAGAAGAATAATTATCGTCTTAATGATCTATTTTAATGAACGAAGAAACTATACTTAGACTTCTCAATAAACTATATAAAATTCTTAAAGAGGAAAGATGGCTTTCTCTATTAAGGATTTAATAGAGAGTTTAATAAATTGTCATTTAGTAATACTAGACTAATAATTAATTTAATTTTAATTAGTGAGAATAGTATAGTTTGGCCCTAACAAGTACTACCCTAAAGCTAACGTTAAAATAGCTTAAAATATTACTGCATTAAAATATAAAATAGATAAATAAAAAATATATAATTATTTATGATTTCTCTTTCATTAAAAGTTGGTTTAAAATATCGAGAATTTAGTAGGTAGAGTTATGAATCTGATGTAAGAAAATATGGATGGAAATTCATTTATGTATGGATACTAAAAGAAAAGAAATAAAATTATGATGAGGGTCGATGTGCTGAAAGGTGAAGTAATTATCTCCGGCTGATTTTATTTCATATTTTTCATTAGTTTTTCTCTTATTGAAGGATCTAAACTCTGCAGCACTTCACTCATAATTTTTGCGTCTCTTTCGGCCAAATTTTTAGGTAAGTTAGAGACTGCTTTTGCTCTGAGTTGAAGTATGGTTTTTATCACATTATCATCATACATGGAAATTATTCTTGCTCCACTTTCACACCAGTTCTTATACTCTTCGTCAGTAGCTTTACTAGCTAATACATTTAAAACATCAGTCATTGTTTTAATTACTGTATTTTCATCTAACGTCAGTAACATCTGAAAGATTTTACTTAGAGCTTCATTTCTTTGTGTATAGGGAAGTCTAGCTATTTGTATAGGATCTAGTTGTTGAGACATAATAGAATAAGTTTTTCCAAAACTAAATAAAACTTTCTCTACTTTGATTCTTCTAACTCACGTGACTTTAATATTCTTTGAAACTTACTATATCTCTTTATTGAATCAGATACAAATAATGCCGAAGCCAATATGCTTATTATTGTGGCAAAAATTTCCGTAGCGAATGGATGTGAAAACATTAAAATAATGATAAGTACTGTTGATGTAAGAAAGAAAGATGCAAAGAATATACTTTTTGGTAATATATTGTTAAATACCATTATATAATCGTCATCAAGAACTACTTTATTTACCACATATTTTCCATCATAAGTCTCTCTAACTAAATCATTTTCAATAAGTTTCTTTATATGATATCTAACAGCGCTTGTAGAGGCAAAACCTAAGTCTTCTTGAATTTGCCTTAAAGTAGCTTCTTTTTTCTTTAATAAGTAATAGTAAACTCTTCGAGTAGGTGGCGATAATTCTAACTCCATTGTTAAGATTTTAATTTGCGTATTAAATAAGGTTTTCCTTCATTAATTTGGAATAGATATTTAAAGTACTTCATTTAAAGGTGACATGTGAATAAGTTAGTTGTAGCTGCGGTTAGCGGCGTATTGCTTTCATTTATTGTTGCTCTTGTAGTTGTATATATTACTACATATTATTATTCTGTTCTCCCTAATCCTATAAAATTTCCAAAAACAGAAAATGAAACTATAATTAGGAATAACTCTATTGCACCAGCATACGTTCTAGCTTTAAGTAATAATAGTTATAAATCAGAAACTGCAGTACTTGCTTCTTTGCCTATTAACATAACTAAAAATATAACATTTTGGCTTAATAAATCACCACAATTTATTTATAATAGTTCCATTAAATACGATGTATTTTATGTTCAACCTAGCTTTATTATTACAAAACCTAATTCTACAGTCTCGTTTATACTTTATTTCAATAAGACATATTACAATATATATAATGATCCGGTCTATACTGATCAACTTGGTAATTTAGTTCGTGTAATCAATGTAACCCCCCTTAAATTGTCAAATACTACTTTAGCTGTATACAAAGTCAATCTTTATATAGGAAATGTTAATCAAAATACAATAATTATTCTACCTATATGGGATACTAAGTTACTAGAGATTCAATATATTATAATTCTAGTTTATTAATGGTAATATATCTTTTGATTACTCTTTGCTCTTTTCCATATAGTCTATTGTAAGCTCTTTTTCAATAAATAGATGAGGCGAAAATCATAAAAGCACTAAAGATATATTATAAACTGCCGCGGTAGCTCAGCTGGCAGAGCGCCGGGCTGTTAACCCGGTGGTCGAAGGTTCGAGTCCTTCCCGCGGCGCCATATTATGCTTTTGAAAAATTATCCTTATATAAGGCAGTTTTATATTTAGGTTGAATTAGGTTGACACTAATTTGCAAAGATTGTGAGAATCATTAAGTGAGTTATGAACTATGAAGTAGCGCTAACTTCTCGCATTATATTATCTATCTACACTTTAGGGGGAGAAAAGTGTGCCGAGAGGTATGTCTTAGGGAATTCGGACTATGAGCTGATTCTTAAACAAGCCTCGTAGTTCTTAATTACATATGACAACTTCATTATTTTCTTCTTTCTATTTCCTTACTTCTTCGGTTTTTAGTTTTTCATCGTGGGTGTATTAAGAAAGAACTTCATTCTTTCATACTTTCCATTTTTCAGCAACTTCACTTCTTACCTATCCCCTGTAACGGGTTCATCTAGAGAATTTCAATATTTTCCTTATTATACCTTTTAACGAATTTTGTGTTTAAGATTAAAAAATCTCACAAGTTTAATAAAAATTGAAAACAGTATGTTAAGTCCCTATGTTTTAAGACATAACTGATTACCAAAATAGAAATAACTTGATTTAGGGGATCCAATAAAAATTTCCATCCCTATAAATTTTTAGTTATTATCGTCTTGTTTATGTGTCTTTACTCTTTAAGTTTTTATTTGCGCTTTTTTGCTTAGGAAATCAAGCCATAGAAAGAACGCTAAAGAGAATCCAAAGAATCCCATAAAGTATGCTTGTGATATATTTTGTTCTGAAATTAATGATGTAATCGCGCTTCCTCCTGCAGATGCAAAGCTTGCTCCGGCATTAAAGATCCCCAATATTGTGCCTCTATTTTTCTTTAGGTTTTTGAACATTAATGAGAAGAATGCCGTGCTATATATAGGCCACAAGGAGCCAAATAAGACAAAAGGTAATACTATTCCAAACCTTACATTTATCTTAAGAAAAGTAAAAACTCCTAGAATTATCATTGTTAACCCTCTAAGAATTATTACAATAAAACTATAATATATCTCGTTTCCTTTTACAATTTTTATAGACTTATCATAGGCAAACTCACTCAAGATATATAGTCCAGTATAGCTGAGGAAATAAATGTAATTAGGTACTTTGAATAATCCCAGCGTAGGTATATAAAGGACATAGAAAATTTCAGCAGAAAGATTAAATATTGAGAAAGAAAGAAGTGCTTCTGTTAAATCTTTTATCGCTACTTCCTTTTCATTTCTATCCTCTCTTATATCACCCTTATATTTGGGTACAAAAATTACATTTATGATTAGCGCTATTATGAAGAATCCTAGCAATACCCGAAAATCAGCAACTATTGCACCCAATACGCTTCCTAAAATATTTCCTGCTAAGGATAGTTGAGAAAGCCTAACATTTCCTAATACAGTTTTTTCGGCTTCTAATTGTTCTAATAGAAGGACAGAATAAAGAGGTCCGTCCAATGCACTGAAAAATCCAAGTATTGTGTAGCCTACCATGCCAAAGTTTGTCTTTAGTGTTAGAAAAGATATTAGTATTCCACCTATTGGAAGTAAAATAAAATATGAATATCTCTCTCTATTTTTATCAATAACTAAGCCCCAAAAGTATGAGCCTAAGCCATTTGCTATATTATTTAACGTTATACTCAGTCCAAGTAAAGCCATAGAGTGTGTATGCTGATATAAGTATATTGGATAAAGCAGAGAAAGCATAGTCAAACCAGCAATTATAAACGTTTGCCCTAAGAAGAACTTCACGTAAAAGTAACTTCAAAAAAAAAATTAAAAGGGCTTTTGGCTCAAGGGAAAACTTCTTTAGCTCAAAATGAATAACTTCAATCCGTGTACTTACCTGCACTAATCATTGCAATTATAGTTTATGGTATGATAGCTTTTAGAGGGCTATCAAAAGTTCCTCCTTGGACTTCAATGTTTTTCGGAGGTATTTTGATGATAATTACTGGTGTTTTAACTGTAAATGAGGCTTTACAAGCAATTAATCTCGATGTTATTTTATTTCTAATTACACTTTTTGTTTTTGCCTCATCTCTAGAAGTATCCGGTTTCTTAAAATATCTAGCATATAAGATAATTAGTACCTATAAACAGCCTAGGCGTATTATGTTTTACATTCTTCTTTATTCCGGGCTACTTTCTAACTTAGTAACAAATGATGGTATATCAGCCAGTTGGACTCCAGTGATTTTAGAAGTTTCCAGATTTATGAATGTCGACGAGTTACCTTTCCTATATGCTTTAGCATTTGGTGTAACTATAGGTAGTGTCATGATGCCTACTGGCAATCCACAAAATTTACTTATAGCCCTTGAAGGGAATATGAAAGAACCTTTTGTTACATTTCTTTTGTATCTTGGAATTCCTACAATAATTAATCTTATTTTATCCTACTATTTAATGTTACTTTTATTTAGAAATAAATTGCCTAACGTAGATTTAGGAAGTATAATAGGTGCAATTATAGATGATATGAACCATGGTATAAAGTTAAACAAGAGGTTGGCATATTCTTCCCTTTCCCTTCTCATAATAACTGTGATACTCTTCTTTGTATTTAGTTTTATTAGAGTTGACATACTTCTAGCTTCATTAACTACATCCTCAATCTTACTTATTATAAGTAAGGAAAGAAGAGATATAATGGGTAAAGTAGATTGGTCTACTATTATGTTCTTTATTGGACTTTTTATTTTTACTGAAGGACTATACAAAGGCGGGGTAATACAATTAATCTATCAAGTTCTTCCCCCTCCTACAAACGTTTTTCTTATCATGGTCTCAAGTATTCTCCTTAGCCAAGTACTTAGTAATGTACCTCTTGTTGCAATTTACATACCAGAAATGTATCATTTAGGAGCTACAACAACGCTAGACTGGATAGCCTTAGCAGCAGGAAGCACTATAGCAGGTAATCTAACTCTTATAGGGGCAGCAAGCAATATAATAATTTCTGAAGCCTCAGAAAGTAGAGGAGGAAAAAGTTTTAGTTTCTTTGAATTTATGGGGTATTCTACTCCAATTCTTTTGTTAAACTTCACTGTTCTATATCTTTTTATTTCTTTGATTGGAAGGCTCTAGATACTGCAAGCAACTGCATCTCATTTGTTCCTTCAGCTATTTCCATTATTTTTGCATCTCTATATAGTCTTTCAACTTTAGAACCTCTGTTTAAACCATGTCCTCCAAATATATGAAGTGCAAGCCTTGTCACTTCTGTCGCTATTACTGCCGCATAATATTTTGCCATAGAAGCTTCTGTTAATGCTTCATAACCATTATCAAACAAACTTGCTGCTTTCCATGTAAGAAGTCTAGCGGCTTCTACTTTTATATAGGCATCAGCCAAATTAAAACTAATCCATTCTTGCTCTATTAATGCCTTGCCAAATTGTTTTCTCGATTGCGCTCTCGCTATTGCTTCTTCTAGTGCCCCTCTAGCTATTCCTACTGCAATTCCTGCATATCCATTCCTGCCTATCATCAGTGCTTTTATTACCCCTTTATATGCATCTCCTTCTTTTCCTATTATACTGTCTTTTGGTATTCTTACATTGTTGAATTTAACATAAGATACTCCGGCCCCTCTTATTCCCATAAGATCTAGCTTATGAATTTCAATCCCTGGTAATTTGGAGTCGATTAAAAGTAATGATATTCCTTGTTTATCTCCTGGATTTCCACTAGTTCTAGCTAGGACAAGAAATCTTGTTGCGAAAGTCGCTGCACTTGTAAATATCTTTTCGCCCGACAATACTAATTCATTGTTATCAAGCTTTGCAGTTGTTTGTAATGCTCCTACATCAGATCCCGCTTGCGGTTCTGTTATTGCTACAGCATAAATCTCTTTTGCTTTTATTCCTTTTTCGATCCATTCTTGTGCAGAATCTCCTCCAACTGAAGTTAAAAGTTGTAATGCGTTTTGTTGTGTGTGTAATGAGTGAGCAGCTCCTCCACTTTCTGCTCCTAGTTCTTCTGTAGCTATCGCGAATGCGATTTCTCCCAATCCTAGCCCCCCATATTTTGTTGGTTGCTTCATTCCAAGCAGTCCCTTTTCTGCTAGGTCTTTAACTATCTTGTCTCCTCCATCATTTGTTTCATCCATATATTTCGCATATTCCTTAACAGTTTTCTGGGTATATTCTCTAATTTTATTTCTATATTCTTCTAATTCTTTGCTTAATAAGAACATTAAATATAATTTGTATAAGCGATATTAAATTTTGTCCTATTGTTCTAAGAGACCTATTTGGTGTATTTAACTATGTTGATCAAGGACCTCAGCTAGGTGAACTTTTCTTTTTTAATATTGTGTTCTTTTCTATATGTAATTATTATTTGAGATTTTTTAATTTAGGATAAAAATTGTATTATGTTTTTGTTTATAGAAGCGATCATAGACTGGAAACTTTATTTTTTATGTTATAATTCTTGTTCTCTACCCCTCACTAAAGGGAAAGGGTTCTTTTAGTGCAGTTCATATGTTTGGGGTTACATCCTTGTCGTTCAATCCCAGGCAGGTTTCCAACCAATTATCCCTATCCGGGGGGACTTGGGGTTATGGATTGTTCATCAACACTAAGTCTCGAATGCGGGAGGCATAACATATACATGTGGTTATAGTTAGTGTTGCTTGAGGTTAGCCTCGCGCGTATTGATTTTTTATCACTAAAAATTAGTTAAAAATAAGCGTCTTCTTAATTTTCGTTAAATTTAAAGATTTTTCATTATTTTTAGCAAAAAGCTTTTTGACTATGATTTCAATCATCAGTATAGATAAGTTCGATGAACCCGTATATCTCCCAAGGAAGAGGGATAGGCGAGAAGTAATGTAGCAGATAGTAAAAAGCAAAAAACGATAATGTGGGAAGCTTGGGTCTTTCGAAAGCCCCTGCAGCAAAGGATGAAACCAGACGGAGCAGAGGAGATATGACGAGGCTGCTGCATATAATTAGAATCATGAGAAATATTTAAGATTAGCTTCCGACCTGGGCCCTTGTAGTCTTCTTTCTTAACATATTTGTCCTAAAGGGCTAGGTTTTCGGTTATAATGAAAGTAAGAAATATAAAAGAGAGTAATAAAATAATACCATGGGGTATCTAGCCCTCAGACGGCCTCGTAGAAAGGCAGTATGAGGAGGGCCTCCTGCCGTGCAGGTGTTAATTTCCTTGAATGAGGTCATTTATATTCTACAAATAGTCTTAACTTCAGTACTATTACTTCATGTTACTTATCTCGATTTAAAGTCTAGAGAAATTGATCTCAAAATATGGTTATTTTATTCTCCTCTAGTACTTCTTTTCTTATTCCAGTATAAAAATTTAAATATTTTTCTATATTTGTATTCTGCCATCACAGTTAACGTACTATTGCTTGTTTTTTACTACATATCTCTGATGGGTGGAGCAGATTTGTTTCTTTCATTAATCTTGTCCTTAAGCAACGCATCTGTAAGGCCTTTATTTTTTGAAAAGTTCTCTATTATAGGACTCGAACCATTAACGATTTTACTTTATTCTTCTCTTTTAATACTTTTAACAAGTATTGGAAACTTATTAAGAAATTATTCTTATACAAAGGGATATTCCATGAAACTAAGGTTGATCCTGGCCTTGTCTGGACGAAGGATTAAGGTAAAAGATTTTCTTAATTCAAGATTTCTTTTTCCACTAACTCAAATTGATGAATCATCTAGGCAAATTACAATAAGAACGGCTTTCTTAGTTGAAGAAGATGACGCGGAATGGAGAAAAAAGTTTTCTGATTATGTACAGAAAGGTTTGATAAAAGAAGAAGATTATATATGGGTTACATGGGGTGTACCAGTAATTCCGTTTATGACCCTAGGATATTTTATAAGCTTAATTTCTGGTTTACCATTATAATCTAAGTAAGCTGAAAGGATATAATAACTTATGGAAGAGTGAATATATGAAAACGTCATCGTAAATGAAAATAATATTAATAGTTCTTCTTGGCTAGCTTCATAAAAGGATTAAGTTGCGGAAAGATTTATCTTGCTATTTACTAGACTAATTGCTAACATAGAAACAGCTATAATAGTAATATTTTATATTTATATATTTATCTCTCATTTTTATTTAGATCTTACATATTTTTAAATAGAATCAGTTGGCCAGCAGAAAAGCGTATTAAATTCTCAATATCAAATGATTATGAGAGAACGCAAAATATTGTATGATAAGTATTTTAAGTGGCACATATTTGTTTTTACGATTTGCGTTCATATTGTGAGAATCTTTATTTCTTCATGTGAAAAAACATAAATTTTGACTGTTTTATTTAGCGCATTGCTTAAAGCGAAAAATCTTTAAGTTAGAAATAAAGAAGGATAGTATGGACCCGTAGCTCAGCCAGGATAGA
>ERZ1684502.240-NODE-240-length-10186-cov-39.846313_pt1 | contig 10186 bp, 13 predicted proteins | sample MGYA00580192_ERZ1684502 | MGnify/ENA primary metagenome ERZ1684502 (study PRJEB41476, sample SAMN13258264) | hydrothermal vent metagenome | biome: caldera [ENVO_00000096]; feature: acid hot spring [ENVO_00002120]; material: acidic water [ENVO_01000358] | place...
ATTATAGGCAAAATCTTTTTAATTTTAAGACGTTAAATAGATTAAATGATTGAAGCTGACGTAGAGAAACATTACCCTTCTTTTACGCTTAATTTAAAGTTTAAGGATGAAGGAATAATTTCCATTATAGGTAAAAATGGGAGTGGCAAGACAACTTTTCTAAATATTATAGCTGGAATAACTAAACCTGATAGAGGCTATGTAAAGATTAATGGCATAGACATAACAAACTTACCATTAAATAAAAGGAACGTAATTCTAGTAAATCAACAAACTTATATTCCTAATTTAAAGATAAGAAAGCATTTAACGTGGGGAGCAAAATTAAGAAATATAAAAATTGATAAGAAAGAAGTTGAAGAAATCTCGAAAATCCTTGGAATACCAAATGAGGATAAAAAAGTTGGCGAACTAAGTTTAGGAAATAAAGAAAGAGTAGCATTGGCAACTGCTTTGCTTGCTAAACCAAAGTTAATACTAGTTGATGAGGCATTCAGCAACATAAATAACAAAAGAGAGTTCATAAAGAATTATATTTCTCTAGTCAAAGATTTCAAAATTGAATTTATTTATGTTACGCAAGATGTTGAAGATGCGAAGCTAAGTGAAAAAATTTATCGAATGGATAATGGAACAATAAGCTTACTGGAAAACCTCTAATACGTACACATTATTCACGTTAGTAAATGTATAACCAGTCTTTATTACTTTTCCCATTTTCTCTAAAATCTCATAAGAAGAATGAGTAAATATGTAATAATCTATATCTTCAATAACTACACTGTTATCTACTATACATCCCGCATATTCGCTATTCCCATCAATACCGTCTGTAGCTATTGCATATAATTTAGCCTTTCCCCTTAACCATTTTAGAAAACCAAGGCACACTTCTCCATTTCTCCCGCCTTTACCAGCTTTACCTTGAATATTAACTTCTGGCTCCCCACCACTAAGAAGAATATAAGGAGGAGTAAGGCCTAAGCCAGATGAAGAAGTATTTACAATTCCTGCTAGATTCTGGCCAAAAGAAAAAGCATCTCCTCTTACTTCAGATGATAAGATAAATGAGCGATCCCCAAAATATTCTTTTAGCTTCTTTAAAACAATGCCAACATCAAGGACAAGGAAGTACTTTGAGTTCTTTATTTCCTTTTTAGTTTCGGTCAAGTAAACTGAATATTTCTCTAACCCTATTTTGGCCAATATTCTTTTAGCATCTTCAATTGAGGAATAATCAGGCAAAGTAGGACCACTACCAACACTACTTAAATCTCCTCCTGGTACGTCACTAATTATTAACGTAAGGATAGGGGCTTTAGCATAATCAGTTAGCTTACCTCCTTTTATTACAGACAAATGCTTCCTTACGATATTAATTTCATTTATGCTAAGCCCAGATTTTACAAGCTTCTCATTAATCTCGCTTACTACTTCAAAAGGAGCATTGGAATATTCTACTAACGCTGAAGCCCCTCCAGAAAGTAAGAAAATAATTAAGTCATAATCCTCTTCTTTTAAGAACCTTATCACTTCTTCCCCTGCTTTAAAACTTTCTTCAGAAATTTGTGGATGTGATGATTCTATTACTTTAATGGGAAGATTAATTTTAGATCCTTTTGGTACTACAGCCAAACCCTTAATCTCTAGTCTGTCTGTAAAGAATTTCGCCATTTTATAAGAAGCTTTTCCTACCGCAATAATAATTGGCTTTTTAAACTTAAATTTTTCGTTATCGACAATAATCTCATTCTCATTTATCTTAACTTTTTCTTCTAATGCCTTATAAGGATCAGAAAACTCCAGAATTTTCTCCACAATACTATTCATTTTTGAACAACTCCTTATAGAGTTTTGATGCAACTTTTTTACCTTCTTTTGTTAAATCATAATAAATTCCTTTAGGTTTATGATCTAGTTCTTTTGCCTTAACTTTAAGCCAGGGTTTTACCGAAGAAGTAACGCTCCTTTTTAACGCTCCTTGAAACCTTTGTAAAAGCCCTTCATCTTCCAGTTTCTTACACGCTTTCTCTATCTCATCTTCATTATATTTTGGAGCCCAACCACTATTCCCCAATAATCTTCTTGCCATATACCAAGGATTATCTGGTCCATATTTGTAAATATGAACTAAAATTTTCTTTTCTAAATCAGAAAGGTCTTCAACCATTTACCAATACCTCTTCTGCTAAAGCTTTTGGGATCGCCGTTTGTTTATTTTCTATTTCTACAATATAATTATTTTCATCTTTTTTTATTAACTTTATTACACTACCAGGTTTGATTCCCGCTTCTTCTGCTAAAGAGAGTATCCATTCTTCTTCCCTTATTATCATAACAACTTTATATATCTTATTTTGCTCAGCCTCAGAGAGTTTTATCCCTTCAATCTTTATTTCCCTCCCGGGTATAGGATGACCATGAGGACATGTTAAAGGTCTACCAAGTAATTGATCTATTTTATCAAGTACATCATCCGGCCAAATATGTTCCAACTTATGAGCTAATTGGTGAGCCCTAACCCAATCAAGCCCTATTATATCTGTTAAAAGTCTTTCAGATAGGCCATGAGAACGTATGAGTTTTTCTGCAATTTTTTTCCCTTCTTCTGTTAACTTTATTCTCCTGTTGTTTCTCTCAATTAAACCTAGTTTTTCTAATTTTGAAATAGCTTTGCTAACTGTGCCCGGAGAAATGTTAAAAGTTAATATCAGATCTGTAACCCTAGCATAACCCTTTATTAGCTCTAGCTCATAAATCTCTTTTAAATAATTCTCTAGTGGTTCCGAAAGTTCCATTTAAATAAGGTTACTTAACTGTAATTTTAATTTTAACTGTTTGAATCAGCCTTGGGGCTTCTTCCTCTTCTTCTTTTACAAACACATTTACATTTGTCTGAAATTTCCCCTCATAACCATGGCTCTTAAGATACTCCTTCGTTTTCTCTAATGCCTCATCAATAGCCGATGATATATGCTCATGCATTTTAGAAAAAATTTGGGGAATATCTAGATCCATTTCACTTACGGCATAATATTTTTTCCTTATTTCAAACTCCATTGTCATCTAGCAATAGACTTGTCTTCATCAAATTAAAATCTAAGGTTTAAATTTCGTACTAGAAAAGTTAAGATAATGGAAAAGAGCAATATATTGCACTTTATAATAGTAATGATATAAATGAAATAAAAGAAGCAATTTCTGATTTTGCTTATTTAATATCTAGACAAGGAAAGTATGGAAGTTTTGATTTTGCCAGAATTTATAAAATTGATGAAAAATACTTTGGCAAAGTAGCTGGTAGCGGGTTAGGGGCCATATTAGGTTATCAATATGGAGGAATTTTAGGACTCCTCCTGGGTGTTATTGGAGGAATGCTTTTAGGTGAGCTAGTAGATATGCAACTAGGAGAAATTTTAGTAGGTGTGATGAGTTGGCCAATTCAACTACTCTGCTAACAAAAAGAGGGGCCAGTATTCTTTTAGGAGTATTAATGCTAATGACCTCAGTTATTCTAATAATTAGTGTGCATATAACCATTTCAGAGATTCTATTAACATTTAATCCTTACCCCCTTTACTTTGTAGGTGTTATATTTGGTTTTGAGCGAATATTTTATGGAATAACTGGAAGTTCAAAACTATTAAGATTAATAAATGGAGATTTATTTACTTTTGGTTATTTAGCATTATTTATGATTTTGCTAACAGTTGGAATTTATATCGCGACATATACGATAGCATATACAGGATTTAGGATACAAATTCTAAACGCGCTTAATGGAGTAAGTTATCTCCTTTATGCATTAATGATATTCAAGGCTTGGCACATATAAAAAATGTCCAGGCCCCAACTTTTTCATAACTTGCCATAAATCCTACTTCTTCAAATATTTTAAGATAATAATCAAGTGGATAAATTTTTAATTTAAATATACTAGCTAAGAAATTGCTAATTAAATTATTTTTTGTAAGAATAATAGAAACACATTTCCCACCATGCTTTAATACCCTATATATTTCTCTCGTTGCGACTAAATGAGAAGGGAGAATATGTATCACAAACATCGCTGAAATTCCGTCTACTGACTCATTAGCTATAGGAAGTTTCAACGCGTTCCCTCTGACTGCAAGAACTTTCGGCCTTTTCTTTTTTAAGATTTTTAGGAATTTAAATGAAATGTCAAGACCTATACATAATTCACATTTCACATAATCAAAAATTTTCCCAGTCCCAGTACCAATATCTAAAACAGTAGAACTAGATATTATCTTTCCGGCTTTTTTCAATATATAACTATAACTTTTACTAGATGTAATATACATTCCTATAGGCGCATATAAATATTCGTACAGAGGGGCTACTAGATCTAAAATCTTCTCAGTTCTTATATCCTCTGTTAACAAGTCTAATATTCCTTCCTTTTCCGTAAACCTATGTCCTTTTTCACAAACCCATTTTTCTACGAATTTGCTTCCATCTATGGGACATCTTAATATTCCATCCATTTAAAGACTCAATATTTTTACTAGTATATTAATATTCTTAAAGGAAAAACTGTTAAATCTTTTAAAGTATTTAACCCCTTTTTGGAATTTATCTCTATAATTTATACCTCCTACTATTTATTTTTATTAAATTATTTATAGTAGAAGTAATTAATTTCTCTTCATTAACTTTACGTAATTTTACAATTATTACCTTTGCAGTATTAGTATCTAAATCTTTATTACGAGTTTTTATTTAATTCTTAAAAATAACATTATTAATACTATAAATTATTCTAGTTATTAATGGTAAAATACATATTTTAAGCCATTAGAGCAAAATCAACGCAAGTTAAGAATCTTTAAGTTTAGGCCCAATATCATTGTTGATTTTATGATATAATGCTTTATCTATGGTGGAGACTCATAGAAGATTGTTACTTCTACTAAAACAATTATTCTAACTTTATTTCTCTTCATAAAATCCAGAACAACAGTTATATAAACATCTGAGCAGTGTGTGTTGTTTCGCTAATTTCAACCAATTTTTATTTCCCTTATGTTTAGGAACTTCATCAAATTATACAGTAATGATGTTAATGAGTCATTGCAAGCTACTTTTTTGCCATCGAGTAGTATATATCGTTCTTCCTTGCATCCTTCAGCTTCTTTTATAATCTTCTCAGAGACCACATCTATTTCTGAAGGAGAATTTATTTCAATTTTTTTACCTAGATTAAGTTCCTTATAACCCTCAATTATAACAACATCAACTGGAAGAAGGAAAATTAGGTCTAAATTGCATCTGTAAAAAGCCACACACTTAGAGTCATTAAAAATCACTATATCTGCACCAGCATTCCAAAACTTATAAGTATCTTTTCCTTGTAAGTCAATTTCATGATGGGAATGTTTTACGACTGCAATGCTGTAGTTTTTTTCTTTTAGTCTTTTTACCGCTTTTTCAATAGAAGTAGTCTTACCAGAATCTTTTTTCCCTATAACCTGTATAATACATGGCATATGATAATTTATACCGGCTAGTAATATTTTATTATGTGCTTATAAGCTTAGAAGAAGCAAGAAAACTTATTGACGAGAACATACTACAAAATGATAATTATACCAGAACTGAAAGTATTTACAATTCTATTGGTAAAATTGTATTAGAGGACATTTATGCCATAAAAAGTATCCCAGAGGCAAACTTGGCTGCGATGGATGGTTTTGCTTTTAATGTTGCTGACTATAAAAAACATGGAAAATTAAAGATTGTAGGGAAATTGTTTCCTTCATCAAAAGAGGTACCAGAGATTAAAGAAGGAGAAGCTTATTATGTTACAACTGGTTCTCCAATACCAAAAGGCGCAAATGCAGTAGTAAGAATAGAGGCTTGTAGAATAGAGGGCAATTACCTAATTATAGGGGAGGAAGTATTCGAAGGAAAAGATATAAAATATAAGGGAGAGGACATAAGAGAAGGAGAAATCATTATAAGAGAAGGAGAAATCATTACCCCATATCATTTAGGGATACTAACATATCAGGGTATAAGAGAAGTAAAAGTCGGAAATATAAATTCTTGTGTGATAGCATCTGGAGATGAAATAACTCCATTTGTAAATCCAGATAAAAACCTTATACCAGATTCTATCTCACCTATACTTATACCCCTTTTAGAGAAGGTAGGTAAAGCAAATTATTATGGAGTGGTAAGAGACGAAAAAGAGGAAATTAGAAAGGTTTTGATTGACGCAAAAGAGCAATGTAATTTAATATTCTTTATAGGTGGGTCTTCTGTAGGAGAAAAAGACTACGTTAAAAAAATAGTTAATGAGCTTGGAAGAATGTTATTCGAGGGAGTAAACACAAACATAATAAAGAGAGGAGGAGTTGGTCTAATAGAAAATAAACCAATAGTTAGTTTGCCAGGGCAAGTAGTATCTGCGTTAACAGTGTTCCATGAGCATGGATTACATGTAATATCTAGAATGCTTAATACAGAGATAAGAAAGTTCATGAAAGCTCTTTTAGGAACTGATATAGAGATCAAACATAAAATGGATTCTACATACTTGTTTAAATTGGAAGGAGATAAAGCATTTCCCTTAAGATGGGGTACAGGGTTATATAGTGAGCTTATAAAGGCTGATGGATTTGGTTATCTAAAAAAGGGAAAAATCTACAGAAAGGGAGATGAAATTGAAATCCAAAAATTTCTTTTTTGATGTTATAGTTTTAGCAGGTGGGGAATCAAAAAGATTTGGTTCGGATAAATGCTGTTTCGAGTTTAATGGCAAAAAAATTCTTGAAAGGGTTGTTGAAAACTTTGATAATCCAATAATAGTGACAAACAAGAAAAGAAATGTGAAGAAAGGAATAGAAGTAATCGATAATGAAAGAAAAGGCCCAGTAAATGCAGTAAAAATTGCTTTGCCTTATATAAAAAGGGAAAAAGTGTTTATTACTGGATGTGATTTCCCTTTTATTACAAGAAGAATAGCTGAATTTATTTGTAGCAAAGAAGCTGAAATAAGCATAATTGAAGAAGATGATGTACAACCACTATTAGCTTGCTACTCAACCTCTCTTTTGAAAGAAAATATAGATAAGGTAAAAACGCTATATGAATTGATAAATTACGCAAAAAGCATATATTTCATAGGAATTTATGAATTGAAACTAAACGGATTTTCTCTCAATGAGTTAAAAAACATTAATTCATGGAAAGATTTTTACATAAATCAAGATAAATACACGTTAAGTAGATATGTTATAAAATGAGTTAAAATTGTTAGTGCAATTTATACAATCACCGGATGAAGTTGATATAGAGATACTGAAATGTGCAGGAGCGGGGAAACAGAATTTTTAAGAATGTTCTAAGTTAATATAGCTTAAAATAAGAAGAGCTCATACAATGATGAGAGCTACGCTCCAGCTTACACTGACAACGACTCCACCCTAGATGTATCCCTTGTGCCGTTAGGGATGAAAGCCGCTCATGACACCATAATAATTGAAAAACACGGGTGAGGCAGAAGTCCCTAGAGGGAGAATGGCATTAGCGTATCATAAATTGCCATAAAATATCGAATTACCCCCTCTAGGGACAAACGACTAATGTAAGCAAATCTCCATATACTATTTCTACTTCTCTATCTGCATAGGTCTCTTTGTAAAGTTTCTTATCAATTTCAACCCGTATTGACTCCGACAGTTACAATAATACTTTCTTATTTGTCTACAAAGGTAATTGAATTCTTAGAACCTTACATTTTAACATATGGTAAAAAGGAGCTAAGAGTTATATCTCATGATTTTAGGTTCGATCATCTTATTTTGTATGAAGTAAAAAGTGTAAAAGCAATGGGATTATTAGGAGAAACAGAATACACTATTTATTGTTACAAACTATGAAAGTTTGTGTGCTTTATTCTGGTGGAAAAGACAGTACATATTCTTTGCATTGGGCAGTGTTTAAAGGATTTGATGTTCAATGTCTAATTACATTGATCCCTAAAAGAGAAGACTCTTGGATGTTTCAAACCCCTAACGTAGAGCTAACCAAATACCAAGCAGAAGCCTTAGGAATTGACCTTATCCAATTATCAACAAGCGGGGAAAAAGATAAAGAATTAGAAGACTTAAAAAAAGCATTTCAAATAGCAAAGAGTAGAGGAGCTGAAGGTATAGTTACTGGAGCTTTGCTTTCAGATTACCAAAGATTAAATGTAAATTTGATAGCAGAGGAGATTAACCTAAAGGTTTATTCTCCTCTATGGAGAAAAAATCAAGAAGAATATATGAGAGAGTTGATAGAAGAAGGGTTTAAGTATATTATAACGTCTGCTACTGCGTATGGTTTTCCATTTCACCTGCTGGGTAAAATAATCACAATGGAGGACGTCGAAGAAATAATTCAAAAAGCGAGAAAATATGGATTTAATCCAGCCTTTGAAGGTGGAGAAGCTGAGACTTTTGTAGTCTACGCACCATTATTTAAAAGGGAATTAAAAGTTGAAGGATATAAAAAGAAAATTAGTGAGTACGAATGGAGATACATAATAATACATATACATTGAAAAACTGTAGTTATATTGTTAACTATGACTATATAATAGAAAATAAAAATATTGTAATAGAAGACGGAAAAATAAAAGATATAGGGAATTATGTTGAAGGAGATGAAATAGATTGTAATGATTTTGTTGTACTGCCTGGCTTAGTGAATGCCCATACACATACACCAATGATAATGCTTAGGGGTTATTACGATGATGCAGAACTAAACGAATGGTTAAATAAAATGTGGGAATTTGAGAAAAGTTTTAACAGGGAGCTAATGAGACTTGGTAGCGAAATTTCAATTTTAGAGATGTTATTGAACGGCACTACTGCATTTATAGACATGTACTTTAATCCAGAAGATGTGAAAGAATTAACAGAGAAATATAAAATAAGAGGAAATGCTGGATATACTTTTCTCGATGCTCTTTTTGACCCTTATGAAATTGATAAAAAACAAAGAAGTTTAAGGGAAACAGGATATTTTCGGCCAATAATAAATGTACATAGTTTATATGCTATTGGGGAAAAAACCCTTAAGTTAGTAAAACAGCTAAAGGAGGAGTTAAATCAAAGGTTACATATTCATGTATCAGAAACTAGAAAAGAAATTTATGAAATAAAAAAGAAGTATGGACTTTTCCCAGTAGAATATTTGAACAGCTTAGGTTTACTTGAAAATACACAACTAGTCCATTTAGGTTGGGTTGCAAGCTGGGAAATCGAATTACTCAAAAACTCGTCAGTTACGTATTGCCCAACATCTAATATGAAATTAGCTACAGGAGGGGCTTTCCCTTTAAAAGAACTTATCGAAAAAACTAATGTAACTCTGGGGACTGATGGTGCAGCAAGTAATAACTCTCTTGACCTATTTAGAGAAATGAAAAGTGGAGTATTATTACAAAGACAAATGTATTGGAATACCGAGATTAAAGCTCATCATATACTTAAAATTTCTACCCTTAATGGCTATAAACTTTTAGGATTAGATGGTGGGTACATAGATAAAGGTAAGGTAGCTGATTTAGTTTTATTAGATAAAAAAAGACTTTACCCCCTAACGAAAGAAAGGTTAATTTCTAATATAGTTTATTTAGCTACCGGAGATTTTGTGAAAGGCGTAATTATCAATGGTAATATACATTGGAGAAAAGATTTAGAAATAATACTAGAGGGAAAAGTCAAAAAACTTCAAGATATATTAAATTCTTGATCTACTAGCTGACCCATTTTATTTGCGCAGTCTTTTATATCATTGAGTATCTTTTGTTTTAATTCGTTGTATTCTTTAGTCTTATATAAATACCTTGGTCTGCCAGCTTTATTCCCAGGTTCTTTTATCCTCATCACAAGGCCCATTTCAAGAAGTTTATTTAAGCTTCTATTTATCGAAGCCTTTGAAAGCTTTAAGTCGGACTCTAAGTCCTCAGTACCTTTTGCTCCAGACTTTGCTAAAGCTATTAATACTTGTACATCGGTTTCTGATAACCCATAGCAGAATGACAGAATATCAACTAACCCAGCATCTTTGCCAGAGGGTAATTTTATTCTGGCTCCACTAAACTGAGTTTGAGACATTTATATCACAAATAAAGTTTCTATTATTACCTCTATTTATATTTTTTCGT
>ERZ1684502.241-NODE-241-length-10174-cov-1880.318609_pt1 | contig 10174 bp, 9 predicted proteins | sample MGYA00580192_ERZ1684502 | MGnify/ENA primary metagenome ERZ1684502 (study PRJEB41476, sample SAMN13258264) | hydrothermal vent metagenome | biome: caldera [ENVO_00000096]; feature: acid hot spring [ENVO_00002120]; material: acidic water [ENVO_01000358] | place...
CACTAAAGGAATGCCCGGACTTTAGTGCGGGGAGGAGGTCAGTTATTCCCAAGATTTGGAAAAGCATTTAGTTGGTTAGGGCTTGACAACCCAGCAGAGAGAAAATTGCCGCTTTATGTAGCATTTATAGTAGGCTGGCTACAGTTTATAGCTTGGGAATCTGGATGGGTAGCAGCTGAAACAGGAAGACAACCCTTCGTTATATGGGGTCCAATGGTTCAAACTTCAAGCGGTCTATATACAATACAATATGCATTATTGACTAGTGAGGCCTATAATCCCAACCCAGACGTATTCGGAATAGGAATAGCAATAATGACCGCAATAGCAATAGCAATAATTGGTACACCAATAATGTTGAAGAGACTATTCTCAAAAAGAGATATTAAACAGGACGTAAGTGCTATAACTGTATCAAGTCCATCATTCTCTGCTCAAGCACCAATTACTAAACAGACATCAACAACTAAACAAGATAGCATTCCTCCCAAAAGCGGATTATATTTGAAAAAAGGTGAAAAGTAATGAACTTCTTTTTTACCTCCATCTTAACCTTTTTTCTTCTTGAATCAAATTATATGAGGTGAGATAGAATGAATCCGTATGTCCTATTCTTCTTTATACCATTATCTTGGTTTGTAACAGTATTTATGATAGAAGCAGGATCAGTAGTCATGATACCAATATGTAAATATGAGAATTACAGAGAAAAGATGATGCTTACAGTAGGTTCATTATGGGCTATTATCGGAACTTCCCTAGTGTATTTAGTAGTTTCATTAGATGGAATTTTCGCACCTATTATGTATGCAACTGGAGAAGCATTATTTGGAGTATTAATGACGTTAATCATTATCTTGGCATTTCATCACTTCTTAATTGGATCTGCAGAAGGAGCTGATTCATTAGGCAAAGAGAAAACAGCTAAGTCGTATTTAACAATAGTGATGCCTTTTGCATTGTTAGTAGCATTCCTAGGAAATACTTTATTCATTTCAGTCTTTAGCGGTTATGGTATAGGCTTAAAGTTACCATTAACTACTGTAGCAACAGTTTTAGAAAAAGGAGAATTACCTGCTGTACTACATTCCGCACCTAGCACACAAGTATTCTATCCTAACTTTATGCAAATGATATTCAATCCATTTAACTGGGTGTTCTTCATAGCAGTAGTGTTCTATGTAGTATACTTCACTGTAGCATTTTATGGTATAAAAGAGAGATTCTTATTAGGTGCTTTAGCATTAACATTAGCACATGCATTATTCTTAGCTAGCACAGCAGTTTGGTTACCATTAGTATTTAATAGTGCTATAGGTAATGCTGGATATTGGATATTCGTCATACTGACTTACGTCTTGCTATACCTAAATACACACACAAATATACCATGGAAACAAGTTTGGATAATGTTCCTTACTTTCCTAGGAGGAATAATGTTTGGTGTATTTACACAAGGATATATATTATATGATACTACACATTCAGCGTTAGCACCACTTGGTTTACCATCTGTACCAGCTTCACTATTGCTAACTGCTCAACCTACTCTAGAAGTAGGAGCAGCTGTATTAGGTGTTGCAGGATTCTTAGTATTAGGAGGAGTTACTGCAGTTTCCTACAAAATTTTATATAAACAAGCTGTTAAAAAAGCAGAAGAAGCAAAAACAGCTACTAAATAACTTTTTTAAGTTAATTTATTTTTTGTTTTGATATATCCCACCTTTTATCTTTTAAAAAATTCGTTTAACAGAATTAAATTACTCTTGTGACACTGATTCTACCAACAGTGTTTCCATTATTCTGACAGTTTAATATAAAAAGACAAACATTATTAAAGACTTTATACTTCAATTATTAAATAAGATAATGAAGGAAAAAAGAGTAATTAACTTTGACAAAATAAATGATAAGTAAGTATATGAAAGTCATAGAGGACATATATTAACAAAGAAGATTAAGGCAGTTTTACTCTTGTGACACTCTAGCTCCTTGTATCTTTATGTTCCTGCTAGTTAAACCTAATATGACCATGAAAAGACCTGCAATTGATGCAATGAAGAACGTTAGTTCAAAAGCAAAATCTGATGGAAGTTTTACTGTTAGATAAGTCGTATCTCCTCCCATGTTGATGGGGTAAACTAAGTACGTGTAAAATGTAGCTAGTAGGGATCCGGCTATTGATGGACCAAAAGCTCCCCCAACTAGTCTAAATACAGTGTTCATTCCAGTAGCAACACCAAGAAGTCTTCTATCTATAGAAAACGTCAGAATATTAATTAATACTACATTCAACATAGCAACACCTAGTGTTGCTAGAGCAGACATTGAGACTACCCCTGTTAAAGAGGGAGATGAAACTGATATTATACCTAAAATAAAGTAAAACAGTGAAAGTATAGCTGACGCAATAGTAATGACAGGCTTCGTACCAGTTTTTAATATTAACCTTGGAGCCATTACCGCACCTACTATTTGCATCAAAGATACTGGGAGAAGTAGCAAACCAGTAGAAAGTATATCTAAATCAAAACCAACTGGTTTAGGTAACTCCAGTAGATACGTGATTGACTGATAAGCCATAAAAATTCCAAAACCTGCTACAAATGCAGCGACGTTAGCAACTAGCACATTCCTTTTGCCTAAAAGATACACCGGCATCAAAGGAGACTTAATTTTTCTCTCTACCATGAGGAAGGCCACAAAAAGAGCAAGACCAGTAAACATAGTTACAGTGAAAAGAGACGAACTCCATCCCCATGTTGGTGCCTCTGAAAACGCAGTTGTCATAAGGGCTAATGAAATACCAAGTAAAGAAGCTCCGACGTAATCAATCTTTGTATTAGGATTAGTGTATCTGCTTTCTCTTATTTCTTTATAAGTCAAGACAGTGAGGAGTATTACGAAAGGGATGACAAAGTGGTAGTTATATTGCCAACCTAGATCTTGAGCTACAGTCGCAGCTATAGGTAAACTTACTGCTGAGCCAATTCCAAACATCGCACTAACAATTCCTTGAGCCTTAGGTACTAGTTGTGGAGGAAACTCTTCCCTTATTAAACTAAAAGCTAAAGGAAACATTCCTAAGCCAATGCCTTGAAGAGTTCTAAAAACTATAAAAAGTCCGAAATTAGGTGCGAAACCGTTAAGAGTTACTGCTATAGTATATATAATCATTACGTAAACGAGAATCCTCTTTTTACCATAAATATCACCTAGTTTTCCGATAATTGGATTTGCGATTACTCCGCTTATTAAGTACGCAGTTAGAACCCAGCTAACAGTTGCTGTGTTGACATTAAAATCATTTGCTATGGTAGGAAGGGAAGGTATTAACATTGATTCGGTATACATTACGGCAATTGCGATTGGAGCAAGGATGAGCAAAGCTTTATTTGCATACTTCAAGTCGTAGTTTTCTGACATAAAGATATATCGAAGGTAGGAGATTATAAAATTGTTTTAAAAAATCCTTAACAAAGTGTTAACATAATTTGACAATAATGAGATCCCCTTATTAAACGACCTTTTTTATAAAGTGGTTGTATAAATCTTTTATGAGAAGCCATTCACTGTGACTTTTAATATTTTTCTAAATAGTTAAGAATTCGATAAGTAACTTCCTTTTGTATTAAGCTTTTTCAACTGTTACTTACGGACGATAGCTATCTCCTTTATATAGCATCTCACTTTTGTAGTAAAGCTGATTATTTTGATATAAAATGCTTCATTTCGTTATACTATTTACAAGCCCGCGTGCTTATTATCTTGAAATTAAAACCTTTCCTTATGAGAATAGTTGATCTGCATGTGGATTTTGCATATTCAAACCAAAATATCGACGTTATTGAAGAAGACCATCAATCAAGTATAAAGATGTTAAAAGAGTTCGATCCTCTAATTTTCGCTTCTATTTTCCCTCACGTAAATACAGTTGATGAAAGGGGTGATGAACTAACTTCGCTTTATGGAAGTCCAACAAAATCAACAAACTCTTACTTTGAGCTTTTTATAGACCAGATCAAGTTCTACTATTACCTAGAGAGGAAAAGGTTAGTTAAAATTGTTAGAAAAGCTGAAGATTTAGAAGCCTCTGGTGTAAAGTTCCTTTTGTCACTTGAAGGTGCTGACGTATTAAGGGATTACACAGATCTATACTTGCTTAAGGAGCTTCACGTTTTGAACATTGGATTAACTTGGAATTATGACAACAAGTTTGCTTCCTCTTGTATGTCTAAAAAGGATTATGGATTGACTTCTGAAGGAGAAAAATTAGTTAGACTGGCAAATGAATTAGGCATAATCGTTGACCTAGCTCATGCTGGAAAACAAACAATTCTTGATGTTTCTTCGATAACTAAAAAACCTATTATAGATTCTCATACAAACTTCACTAAGCTAAAGCAACACAAAAGGAATTTAGATGAGGAAGAGATCGAAGCTATAGTTAAGACTGGTGGCGTCATTGGAATTACTGCAATTGTTACAACGTTAAAGGAACCAACGATTCAAGGTATGGTTGAAAGTATAAAATATTTAGGGGAGAGCTTTGGTTGGGAGTATGTAGCTATTGGTACTGATTTCCTAGGGATAGGAGAAACACCCAAGGGTTTTGAGAACATCCTTAAGGTAAAGGAATTGGCTAAAGCAATAGAGGGGCATGAAGAGGAAGTGTTATGGAAGAATGCTTATAGAGTTATAAAGAAAAATATTGGAGAATAAAAGAAAAATTTATTTACATCTTTCTTCTTCTTAACAACACTAATGCAGCAGCAACTATTATTACCATGATTACTATGATTATTGCCAATGTTATATATGGAGTTGAAGAACTTGGAGAATAGCCATAAACGATATAGTAAGTTGTTGAAGGGTCATCAAACACTACAATACTTCCATTGTAAACGAAATAGTTATCAGGGTTAAGTTGAACTAGTCCACTACTAGTCTGTTTGAATACTGCAAAAGTCTCATTCTTCATCATAGTTACGTTAAACACTATGTCTCCAGATGCATTAACAGTTACTTTCTGTGCTGTGTAGCTTTTACCACCTAATGTCACGTTAGTCTGAGTAACAGAGGCAGGCGGGACTAGTTCGACTGGTTGTGCAGTCCCATTCTGATAAACTACAACATATCCTTGTCCATTACTTACGTTAACAAGGACTAAGTTAGCTTTATGTGACGAACTTACATAAACTTGGTGATAAAGATTGACATTAGCAGTACTTTCCACACCGTTATTAGTTATTATAATCACTGCAGGAGTACCGCTTATCACAACCGTGGCAGTTACATTAGGATGAGAGATTTTAACTGATGGGTTAATCACAATCTTAAAGTCTGAGGAAACTGCATAACGCGTGTTTTGTATAAACATTCCCTTTGTATGTACATAGTTTGAGAAGAAGTGGTTCTCTATGTAACCTGCTACTGTACCATTAACTCCGAAAAATTCAATCGCAGTAAGGTCTACATTACCTCCTAGTTTAGAGTTGCCAAATGAGAAGAAACCACTAACTTGAGTATTCCATATCATTGCAGGAACATAAGTGCCATTAAAGTAAGCTATTGAAGTATTATAATTAGCTTCAGCAGGTACTCCTTGATATTCAAACTTCATTTTGTGATACCTTTCTGGCTGTGTAGATTCAATAGAAAGCGTGAACTGTGTTTCGCCAGTCAGAGTCAAATTCACTTTGTAAAGTAAGAGGGGAGACGTTGTTGTAAACGTTTCAGAGTAAGATGATTGCGTGTGAGTCAAATTAAACGTTACATTTGCAAAACTGCTTCCGTTCAAGAACTGAAGTACTAGTTGAGCTGAGGAGTTGAAATATGCTAAACCACTAACTGTTGCTGAAGTATTAGTAAACCCTGCCCATACCAGTTCTTCAATCAAGTTAGGTTCAATCAATAGGACTCTAGCTAGTTGAGGAATACTTGAATAAATCGAGACGTTGTATTGAGACACTGCAACTTTAATTTGTCCAGAGAAAGTAGCTAAACTACCTACACTTACGTCATAAGAATAACTCCTATAGGTTATCTGTTCTTGTTGTGATGATGTAGTAGTATTGTAAAAAACACTAGAATAAGAGTATTGTGTCCCAGAGGGATTTGACTCAAGCGTAGATGAGTAGTGTTGATACATCGTTATCGTTGAACTAGTGGAGGCATTTGCAGGAACAGCTAATAGCATCATGGGTAATACGAAAAGGAGAAGAGATGAAATAGCACTTATTTTTTTCATATCTTACACTTTAAAGGTATATTTAAAAAGTTGATCCTAACAGTTTTTGAAACTGATGTATAAGCGTAATTATTGATGAAAACTATTATTGCTTATCATAAGAAAGTTTATATATAAGTAGAAATATTTATAAATCAAAATATATCTGGTGGAAAAGAAATGACTCATCACCATGGTTCGTTCATCCCATATAATGGCACACCATTTGTAATAGGTTACTTAGTAGTAGCAGTTATAGTCGTTATAATAATTCTGCTGAAAAATAAGAACTTCCTTAAGAAATTTAACGCAATAGACTATGCTTATATGGGTGTTGGAGGAGCACTTGTAGCAGTAATGGATCATGTAGTTGGTGACGCAATTTTCATTCCTTCTCCGTTCTATCCGTGGATAAATCCTCCAGTTTATTTCAGAGTCTTAGTAGCTTTCATAGTAATTGCGTTAGTAAGGAAATTCGGTGCGGGGATGATAACTATGGGGGTTTACGACATTATAAGTGACATTGTCAGTCATTTCTCTTTTACTGGTGAACCTTTGTGGCTTTTCGAGGACATACTAACTTATGGTCTAATGGCTGACATAGCAATTCTCTTAACTAGAAACAACTTATTTGTGTCTAAAAATATTGGTATAAATGTGCTTGAAGGAGCCCTGTTAGGCCTAGCATGGTCTGTTGTACACCCGTTCTTTACTTTTGGCTTTATAGCACCAGAAGTGTTTGGCTTCGTACCTAATGCTACAAGAGTGTTCTTCCTTTTTGAAACCTATGCAGTAGGTCTACTGGTAATAGGGGCAATCTCCGCAATAGTAGCTAATAGAGTAGCAAAGTTGGTAGCATGATGTTCGTCGAGATTGAAAACCTTAAAGTTACTTATCTAGGAAAGGATAAACCAAGCTTAGTAGTTGATAGGCTAAACATCGAAGAGGGAGAAGCTGTATTAATTACCGGAAAGTCTGGAGGAGGGAAGACAACTCTTGTAAGTGTGATAAACGGGGTAATACCCCACTTAATAAAGGCTGAGGTAGAAGGAAAAGTTAAAGTTTTTGATTTAGACGTTTTTTCATCTAACTTATCAAAAATCTCCAGATATATAGGGACTCTTTTACAAGATCCAGACACTCAAGCTTTAAACTACTACGTAATAGATGAAGTAGCATTTGGTTTAGAGAACTACATGGTTCCTAGGGACGAAATGATAAAGAGAATTGAGGAAAGCATGAAGATAACTGGAATATACGATTTAAAAAACAGGGAAATAAACACGCTTTCTGGTGGAGAATTACAGAGGACTGTCTTGGCTTCAGTATTAGCAATGAGACCGAAGGCACTTATCCTAGATGAGCCGACATCTAACATAGACCCTCAAGGAACTAAAGAGATTTTAGAATTAATAAAAAAGATTAGAGAAGAAGGGATAAGCTTAATCATAGTTGAGCATAAGATAGAGAGAGTATTAGAATTTGTAGACAGAATTCTTGTTATTGATGGAGGAAAAATAATCCTTGATATTAAAAAAGATGAAATCGTTGATTATGCTGACGTTCTACACTCATTAGGGTTGGAAGTGCCAGATTACATGATATTTTTAAAGAAAAGCGGGTTGAAAGTGATTGATTATGAGTTTTTGAAAAAGAACTACCACCCATCACCACCAGAGAGAAAAGATGGCAAGGGAGAAGCACTTTATGCAAAGCTCAAGGTAAAGACTAAAGGCGGAAATTACATTGTAGATACAGAAATAAGCTTGAGAGAAGGTACAATAACAGCATTAATGGGTAGAAATGGCTCTGGAAAGACCACTCTCTTGAAGGGAATTATGGGATTGCTAGACAAAAAGCAAGTTATTGTGGAAGAGGAGAAAGTAAAAGTCTTCAACATTGATCTTTCAAAGGAAAACTTAATTGTTAGAGGGGCTTACATAGCGTATTTACCACAATTTTTTGACGTTATGTTTGTAAAAAGAAAAGTTGAGGATGAGATAGCTTTTTCAATGAAAAACAGAAAAATCTATAGCAAGGAAAAGTTAGAGGAAGTTCTCTCTGCCTTTTCTTTAACTGAAGTCAGAAAAGAAGATCCGCTTTTACTCTCTATGGGTCAAAGGAGGAGGGTTGCATTAGCCTCTGTATTAGTCGGAGGAGCTAAGGTTATCTTGCTTGATGAGCCAACAAGCGGACAGGACTGGTACCATAGGGAGATGTTAGGAAAGGAGTTGCAAGAGTTAAGGGAAAAAGGTTATACAATACTAGTTGTCACCCATGACTCTCGTTTTGTAGACAAATTCTCTGATTACCTCTATATCATGGATAAGGGGAAGATTGTATTAAAAGGAAAGCCAGAAGAGGTTTTTCCTAAGGCTGAGAAATATGGGATTGAACCAACGATGGATTGGGTGATAAGGAATGAATCCTCTTGTTGATCAGATAGTAAGTTGGATTATGGTTTTTTCTGGTTCATTAATTCCTGCACTCATCATAGTCTTCTTAATAGGTCTAACCGGCTTAAAGGAGATTACGAAATATGAGGCATATAACACTTTTTTCTATAAACTTAACCCGGTAACAAAGTTCATCTTTCTAATTGCAGTAATAGCGTTAATCTCAACAACTATATGGTGGATTGGTGCAATATTTTCCTCAATCCTTCTCTTTTCATTCCTCACTTTAAAAGACGGGGTTAAGAGGTTCTCCTACGCTTCTTTTCTGTTTATTTCTTCTCTGCTGGGAGGGACATGGGATACCGCTCCTTTCCTTTCTTACCAGGCTCTTCAGAGAGCTTTTCCCAACCAGAATTTCACAGTTATCTGGGTTTTCCCTTCTTACTTCACTGTCATGGGCTATGATAAAGAATTAACACTTCAAGCCTTGTTCTTTGCCTTACAAGTGTCATTTAGAGTGGCACCGCTTATCTTATCTGGTTTGTTATTTGTTATGACAACAAGTACTGCAGAGATCTTCAGAATGTTCACAAAAGTTAAAGTCCCTATCCCTATTACTTTCTCAGTTTTGGTAGGTGTTAGGACAATACCAAGGATTTTTGAACTGCTCGACACCTCAGTTAAAATGCAGTATATAAGAGGGTTAGGTTATGGAAAACCAAAGTTTGTACAATCCCTTTTGATTGTTGAAGCCATCTTCCTAGCTATTGTACCTACAATAGTTTATTTGTTTAAAGGGGCAAAAAATATGGGAATTTCAGCTGCTACAAGGGGTTTCATGGCTTATCCTAAAAGGACTTCTTTAGAGGAGTTAAAGTTCACAAGACTTGATTATTACTTCTTCGTGATCATTGCGTTAATAATCGCAGTTGCAATAATTGCAAACATATTGGGTTTTGGAAGAACCATATCTACTGCCGGAGGATTTTAGTGCCAGATGTACTCAAGGATCAAGGTAGCTTCTTCTAGATAATGCAGAGATAGAAAGTTTTTATAAGAGGTTTTGCACACACACGTTCATATGAAGGCAATTGTTGGTAGAAATGGAACCATAAGATTGCCTCCTGAAGTAATGAAAGAGCTTGGAATAAAGCAGGGAATGATGTTAAAGTTAGAGATCATCGATAATAAAATTGTTCTTACTCCAGTGAAGACATTAGCAGATGCCTTAGGAATAGATTCTAAAGAACAAGCAATTACATTTTTGAAAGTGCTAGAAGAAGAGAGGAAAAAAGAAATTGAAAAGGAAAATAGCTTAATTTAGTAAACAAAGATATAGTTGCCTAATATCAGAAGTATTCAACTTCTATTTCCTTTACTTTCTCATTTATTCTGAACTTACCGTTATCTGAGGTGAACTCTTTGCCATTAACCTTAATCTTTTTAGCGTTTACAATTGTTATATTAGAAACGTACGTCTCTCTTGAGAAAGTGATTTTATCTTCTGTCGATATAGCTTCAACTCCATCATATCTAGTAAAAGATGAGT